>Ga0169931_10001363_pt1 | contig 40433 bp, 26 predicted proteins | sample Kivu_15m_20L_FD_129675 | JGI IMG/M metagenome (GOLD analysis project Ga0169931, IMG submission 129675) | Freshwater microbial communities from Lake Kivu, Western Province, Rwanda to study Microbial Dark Matter (Phase II) - Kivu_15m_20L... | ecosystem: Environmental > Aquatic > Freshwater > Lake... | reverse complement strand
GAAGAAACCCAACTCTCAACTTCTTCAAACATCTTCTCCTGTAAATTCATAGTGCGTCTTTTTGCGCACGAAGGTCAAGAGGATTTTGAAGTTAGGAAAGATGGAGTTGGTCGGGGGGATACACTGCAATTGGAAAAAAGCTGCACAATCGCACTGAAAACAAAGATAATACATGGAATTTCATTATTCTCGGGAACGCAATGGAGGTTTAGCTGCGCTGCTACTGCGTGGTTTAGACGAACTGCCGTTAACAACAATTGTAATTTTTCAGATTACGAAGTGAAATAAACTTCAAATAACCTAAATTCGCTCATTTAAGTTTTTCATCCAAACGATTCCATGTGTACTTTCAAACTTAGACAAGTGACCTTGCTTGTAAAGTTGTTCAAGTATACTTGTAGACTCTGATAATGGAGTATCTGTTATAAATGCATATTCTTCAGTAGACATATTATTAAACAAAGAAAAAACATGTTTTGGATGGTGATTAAATGTTTTATTATTTGTTTCGGGAATCAATCCGTTTATTATCGCCACGAAATTTTCATAAGACTGTTTTCCATTTAAAGACATAACGATTTCCTCATTTTTATAAAAGAAAAACGTGGGAAAAACTTTTACGCCTAGCTTTAACGCCAACGCCAGATCATTTTCAAATAACTCTAATCCACGAATTTTTATATCATTTTTTAAAACGGCAACATCCAATCCACAGGACAATGCCGCATTTTCAATAACATCCCACCTAGTGATATTTTGTTGTTCAATGAATATAAGTTCTTTCATTCTCCTTAGAAAAGAAATAGCTTTATCATGATTTTGCATTTGTGCTGCTTTAAAAGCAATCGACGGAGGATAAGAAGAATTTAATGGATCTTTTCTCCAAATGTTACCACTTAAATACATCCCTTCAGAAGATTTAACTTCGTCCCAATGTTTAGCCGCATCTACTGGAGTTTTTATGATTCCTTTGTCATAATTTTTCCAGGATGGAAGTAATCCGCCCATACGGTATTCAATATCTAAAGTATCTCCATATTCCAATTTAAGTTTTCTTAATATTGGCTGTATAATCCAACAAGTTGAACATATAGGATCTGTAAAATATACAACTTTCAATTTATGAGCATCAAGCGATGATTTTTCAATTTTTTCCGATGATATCAATGGTATTAAAAATCCTCTTTCACTATGTTTTTCTGGATTAAGAAATGTTTCTTTGATCTGACGTCCTTGAGCAATATGCATTCCTGTTTTTTCCGATCGCTCTGCATAATAATTTTGAAATGACAACTCAATAGAATCAAATTCTTTAAGCGATTTGGACAAACATTCCGCATCTAAAATTGCATTCGTTGTGCCAGCGCTCGTAAATGGCAACGCTAGGTGAGCAGCATCTCCAATCAGGACAATATTTTCGCTATGAAAGCTGGGTAACAAATCAAAATCTCTTGTTTTCCAAATATAGGAATTATTAAAATCTGAAGAATTCAACACATCAGTTACTTCAGCAGGAAAATCTTTCAATATTTCTCTACTGAAAGCTTCAATACTTTCTGAATTATTTTCTACTGATCTCGGTGCTAGTTTTACATCATATTGAATAAACCATACAACTTCTCCTTCTGAAACTGGAATAAAACCAAATGCTAAGCCCTTTTTATCGCTTTGGTATTTTTGAAAAAGGGCATCCTTTCTTACATTATCTACTTTAAATGAAGACGTGCATACAATTTCATTAACATCATTCTCACTATAATTTGTTGCTCCAAAAATTAGCTCTCTAACTTTTGAATTGCTTCCATCAGCACCGATGAAAATATCACCGTATTCTATTTCTCCATTTTCAAAAACTGCTGCAATTGCCTTCCCATTTCCGTATATGAAATGTGAAAAGGTACGTCCCTTTTTAAGCGTCTCATCTGAAAAAGAAGATTGAAGAAAATTAATCAGATTAACACGCTTTAGGCAATACCAATCAATTAATTGAATTTTAATTTTCTCCTCATTATTTGGCCTTTTAAGACTAAACAAGCTGATATGATTTGTTAGTAATTGAGCGGTTGATTTATTTCTGAGATTTTTTAAGATTGACAAACCATCAATGTTCATTAAAAATGCATGACCAATTCTTGAATTCGAAATTAGTTTTTCACAAACAACCACTTCCATACCATTGCGTTCCATCAAAAGTGCCATTGTCATCCCAGCTATACCCCCACCGATAATTACTATTTTCATCTCAAACTCTTTTTGATTCTATAAAGCGCTTCGTTAACTACCTCTTCAGAACTTGCAAAACTCATTCTAATATAACCCTCTGCTCCTTTGCCAAACCAATCCTTAAGACCAGGTACAACAGCTACTTTTGCCTCTTTTAACAGAAAATCATACATTTCTTGACTTGACTTACCTGTTTCAGTAATGTCTGTAAAAGCCACATAACAACCGTCTGGCGAAATACATTTAAATCCTGGAATTGAATTCAATTCTTGAACGATAAGATCTTTTGTACTCGTTAGATGTTGTAAAAAGTCAAACAACCAAGTATCACAATAATTCATTGCAGTTGTAGCGGCTATTTGAGAAATCACGCTAACACCATGGATTGTAGAATAATGCAATGAAGCTTCCATCAACAACTTAAAATGTATCTCATTGTGAGCGATTACAGCTCCGATTCTCAGACCTGCTAAGCCATAAGATTTACTAAACCCAGTTATTGTTACTGTTCGTTCTCTAATTTCTTGGTTTATAGAAGCGATACTTACAAAAACCGCAGGTTTAAAAACAATATCGCTCCAAATCTCGTCTGACAAAATAATTAAATTATACTCACATGCAATTTGTCCTAACTGGGTCAATTCTTGTTTTGTAAAAACTTTTCCTGTAGGATTTAATGGGTTACACAGACAAATCATTTTTGTCGCGGGAGTAATAAGGCTTTTCAGTTGATTAAAATCAGTATTTTGAATTCCTGGAGAAATAGCGAATGAAACAGCTTTTGCTCCTACTTGTTCAATAGAATAACGAAATAAAAAATCTACGGGATCAAATATTATGGCTTCATCTCCCGGAATTAGAAAAGTCTTACAAGTAATGTAAATTCCATAAGCAGCGCTGTTTACAGGAAATGCAAATTCAGGCGAAACAGGGACATTACGTTTGTTTTGGTAATGAGCGGCTATACTTTCTTTGAATTCTGGTAAACCCTCGGGAGAACCGTAACAAAAATATCTATCTTTTGCATACCTTTGAATCGCCTCAGCTATTTCCGGAGCACTCGGAAAATCAGGGTCTGCAGCTGTAAGAGGAATAACGCCTTCAGTTACAGTTGCCCATCTCAAATTATAAGCTCTTGTTTTTAACAGATGAAAATCAATTGAATTATTATCAAACATATATTTTTAAAAATTTTGAGGTTTGTAATAAATAAATGATCTTTTAAAATAATTTTATCTTCTAAAAGCGCTAGTTTCAATTTTTCACCTATTTCAGATCTGTTTTGTGTATTTTATTTGTTCGTAATCAACTTTTGAAACGTAGAAATTATGTTTTCCATTTTTTAATTATTTGAATGGCTTTTCATGATTGAATGTAAAGATTTTGCGTTTATAATTTGATGTTCATCAGGAATGAGAAGCGTTTCGATAAAGTTTTGGGTGGTTCAATCTTTAGGACAAACCAATTTTCACAATGACAGAGACTGAATGTCTTCGAATAGCAAAAACTCCTAACCATGTCTAAAAAATTTAAATATATCATAGTCGATTCTGAACGTGGTTGATTTTTTGACTAATGGTGAGAGCCATGCACAACATTGAAGTAGATTTTGGAAGATCTCAAAAAGATCATTTCCAATGGAACTTGTTTTATCTCTGAGGTTTCATAGCACAGTTTAAGTTTGACTATTCAGAAGCACAAAATAAGCCCAAATAGTTATTCAATACCAGAGACAATCCATGCAGAGCACTTGGATTAAAACCCTCTTTTTTTTAAAAAGCGTGAATCAAGATTCACTTTAGAAATGAGCACTTTATAGATACTTTATTTATAACACTTTTCTGGCAAAGTAAGAGTCAATGCTCGACTTAAAATTAGTCATATCAAACACATTGTTACTATGTTTCATAGTTGGCGTTGATAATGATTTTACTTGTTCTTTAATTTCATTTGACCTGTCATAAATTTTGTATCTGATATCAGCTCTCGAATTGCTGTTATCGCAATTTTTTATTTGTTGCAACAAATCTTGAACTAATTGGTCATTTTCCATGAGTTCAAAGTGTTTTCGGTATTGATAGGCATTCATGATTTATATTTTTAAGTTCGTGTTATTCGATCACTCTCTACTAATGTGCCATTTTTTTTTAAATAGCCTTTAATTATTTAGTAATCAATACTTTGATTTGAATCTTTTGTGTTGCACCACATGCCCTTATTCCATTTTTAGGAATATGATTCCAAAAAATAGAATAAATAATCGGTCATTTTATGATAGGATTGTGGGTAGATGGTACGATTAAAAATTGCGGTGTGCTATTCACAGTATATTCGAATAAATTAGTGGCTTTATGCGCTGGAATCAATTGCTTTATTGGATAAGTTTAGAGTGTAAGTTGACTAGTCGCAAACGTACCATTTACAAGGAAAAAATAATATATGGCTATTGAAATAACGCTGTGAAACTTTGACTTCGTTGCTGCTGTGCGGTATGAACTACTTCGTGGACCAAATTTTGAAGGTCACAAAGTAGCACCAAGTTTAAGACAACGTTCCGCAATTAGGCATGCTTAATGAAGAAAAGTTGAAAACCATGGAAGAACGAAGAAACATATCTTTTGTTAAGTGTTTTTGTGGCTTAATTGCGACTAGTCAAGAGTGTAATAATTTTTGCTGGCTGTGTGACTTCGCAGAGAGTATTGAGGTGTTTTATTTGTTCATGGAACATTTTTAGAAATCTAAAAGTAAATGTCTAAAAGTTAAATAACCACAATACGAATTGGTGCTAATTTTTGGTTTAGTCCTTTGATATTTATAATGTATGTCCCAATTTGTAAGCCTTTAGTTTCAAATTGAACAGCGTTGTTTCCAGAGACAATATTCAGTTCTTTGATTTGAATAATACGCCCTGAGAGATCCACCATTTCTAGTTGCACATTATCGTATGATTCAATAGTTTGAATAGTAACCACGAACTCACCAGTGGTTGGGTTTGGGGAAACCGACATGCTGGTTTCATCGAATTCACAATTTACACTAATTGGCGTAAAGATTTCGAAGCTTCCGTCAAAATCTGTTTGCACAAGACGATAATAGGTCAAACCGCTAAGCTTGTTGTCTTGATAAAAATAATTGGTATTTTGGTTTGTAGTTCCAGCTGCTTCTATTTGACTAACTTCTATCCATGAGACGCCATCTCTACTGTTTTGCAAACTAAAGTGAGCTGCGTTATACTCCGATGCAGTTGTCCACCGAATATCAACCCCATCTTTATCACAATTGGCACTAAAGGAAGTAAGGGTTACTGGTAATGGCACTCCAGAAATCGATGGACCCAATGTTACTAATGAGAAGGATTGGAAATTGTCGTAAGTTACCGTTTTTTCAGATGGGTCGTGATACCCTCCCAATGCATACCAATAAGCGTTGATATTGGCTTGATGGTATAAACTAAGCTGTGAATTATTCAAGTTGGATTCAGCGTTTAAATAGTTGAATACGAGTGTAGCGTTTAATGCACCATTGTTGAGAACAGGCCCACCATTGATGTCTTTTACACTGTAGTAGCGCGCAATACTCTCAATTATTCCGTTGAGTGGTTGCACAATTCTTTTGTGATACCGTTCTAAACGCACTGTTCCCATACTTAGGCTAGGTGTAATTGAGAGACCGAGATTCCCCGCGTCTACAGTTTCTCCTGCTTCAATATTGACGATTCTTACGATTTTAGCGTTTGGGCAATCACAATAAGCGTGACTGTTTTCGTTTTCATTTGTAAAGAATCCAGTGTTGCCTAAATCCATTGTCAAATAATTTAATCTGATGTTTCCGCCATTGAAAAGTACTTCATTGGATACATGTACATCATTGAGAAGTACTAAGGCATTGGTTTTATTTATTTCTAAATTGTAGATGACACTGTTTGCTGGATTGGCTATATACAAGGTTGTACTATCGTTACCTATGAATTTCAATTTACTTCCAATGCCAAAAGAAATTGCACCGTAGCATTTGAAGTTGCCTGAAACTTCAAGTGTTGTATTTGGACTTAGGGTTAGTTGCGCTAGTGGATGCACGATTACATCGGAAGAAATCCCACTGCCTAAGGCAAGGACATTTACTACGGGGTTGTTTGTGTTACTTACACAAGCTCCACCAATAGAGTTTGGCACCACAAATACATTGTCGGAAAGTGTTGGTGCTATAGTCGCAGCAGTGTATGTGTTTGCTCCAGTTTTAACATACCAGTTTGCAAATTCATTCCAGTCATTGCTGATCAAGCCATTCCAAATGTAATCTCCATCATCAGCGCTGTTCTCTTCTACAATAATTATTGGTTCTGGGGCCTGCACCACAATTTGACCGGTAGCAATTGCAGCACCACAACCTTCAGGTGTAATAACATAATTATAAGTTCCTGAAGTGGTGGGGGTACCATTAATTGTAATGACTTCTGTTGATGGGTCGAATATGGCTGTTACACCAACAGGTAAACCACTTGACGACGCAATATTGGTTACGTTAAACGTAGAATGCGAAATTTCAGCTAAAGGCATGCTTAAGCAAGTTGTTGGTGTTGTGTTACTTATGTTTGAATTAATGATGCTTGTTGGATTTACTGTAATTATTTTACTTGCAGATGCAACACCACAAGAACCACCGTTTGTCGTAAAAGTAATGGTAATGTTACCTAATTCACCAACCGCTGGATTGTATGTCGCTTCTCCGGGGTCATTGGCATTTGTCCAGGTTCCCGCGCCCCCAGACCAAGTTCCTCCAGTTGCACCACCACCAACATAACCTGCCATAATTTCAGAAGTTGTTTCTTGACAAACAAACATGTTTGCTGGGCCCGGATCAACCGTAGGGTTGGCGTTAATGATAACACTTGTATTTGATTGATAAGAGCAACCTCCAGTAGTAATGAGATTGGCGCTATATAAGCCAGCTTGATTTAATTGTGCATTGGGAATTGATGTGTTCATGCCTGATGCACTATATCCTTCTGGTCCTGACCATGAATATGAACCCACATTAGGTCCTGATATGGATAAATTTAACGTTTGACCTTCGCAAATAGCACTATTGATGCTCGTTGAAAGTGAAGCCTGACCTCTAACGGCAATGTTATCAACGCCCGCAAATAAAGTTGAGCCTTGCTGAACCCTATACAAAAAACCAACTATTACTGTATTTTGATTCATCGCGCCAGCCGGTAAATTTATTTCGGCAATTGTTACATCTGGTTGGTTAAAGAAACTTTCTACTAGAATCCAATCATTCAAATTTGTAGTATTTGGATTAGGATTTGTAGTATACATTAACTGTAAATTATTATTTATGGCGTCCCCACCCTCTACGTAGTATGTGAAAGAAACAACAAGATTGTTAAAGTTTTGTGTACTGAAAGCTCCCGTTGGTTTGTAGGCTATAATTGCGTTATTTTCAGAGTTTCTGTTGCAAGGATTTAGAGAATTACCAGTAAACTGACCTATAGAAATCGAATTCGATGAGTTCACAGAGCATGAATTATTGGCTTTGGCTAAGTGCCATCTGTTTTTCTTACTACCGCCGCTACTGGTATTGGTTTCATATTGTATCCATTCCGCTGTAGCTGAAGTTCCGTTTAATACAGCTGTTTGAGTGGCTGAAGTAAAATCCTCTTGGAACAATACTAGACCATTTTCAATGTTCAATTGAATTTGTGAGTTTGCCACACAACCATTGGCATCGGTTACTTCAAGTGTAAACGTTGTAGTGTTATTCACGGTAACTATTGGATTCGCAAGATCACTCTCAAAAACACCATCTCTTTTCCATTCTATTGTGTATGGACTTGATTCACCCGAAACTAGAGGAGAATCTCCCAACATGTAGTTGCCCGCACTGCAATAAACTTGGTTGCCGCCTGTAAACAAGGTCATGGAATAGACAGTCATTGTTATCGTATTTGAAGTGACTTGAGAGCCTGACAATAAAGGATTGGCATTTGAAATAATTTCGGCATAAATCTGGTCGTCATTTGCTAAACTTGATGTTACATACGTATTATTTGTTTCATCCTCAAGCTCTATCCCATTTTTAAACCATTTGTATTGAGGATTAGATCCTCCATTAACCGGCGTTGCTGTGAATGTAACACTGGTGCCAACACATATTGCGTCCATCGGTGATACCGTAATAGCCAGTGATACAGTTAGGTTTTGATTTATGGTATGCTTGGTAATATTGCTCTTAATTCCAGTAAGGTCAAACCAACTTTCACCTATTGCACAGCTTTCATCAAAACAGTTGAAAGTATAATTTCGACCTTCAACATTCAAGTGCTCAACATTAAAATTGAATGCTCCGGTATGATCCGCGTTAGCAACAGAAATGTCGTATGATTTGGTTTCTTTCCCCCAAGCATTACTCCCAAAGAATAGGAGTACAACAGAGACATTCATAAAGAGTCTTGCCAAATGTGATTTGAGGGAAATCGTATAATTTGGGTTAATCTTGTAATAAATTTTCATAAGCACTATATATTTATGGAATCATGTCGCAATGTTTCATGCTGCGCAAGTGAAAGCGTGTATAGTGATAATTTTTTCTGAAACTTGTTCGAAATTCGTACCTTTCTTATTGATAATAGCTAAAGGCCTGTTTTTCAGTGTTTTAAAATCACATCTGAAAATAGCTTTTTTCCCAATTTAGGAAGTTTTTTTCTTTTTGAAACAAACGAATAACTATTGATTTTCAATAAAGTATGTGCGGCAGCCTTTTTTACATTTGTACTCGTTTGGTCTTTTTTGCAGTTTGACTTAACTTGCGGAGTTGTTTTTTGTTACCCCAAATTAGTTTTTCGTTTTTATATATTCAACTGGGCATCCATGGAGTAAAACGCTCTACTTTGTAAGTGGTTGATTCAATGATTTTTTCTGTCTTTTGGAGGATTTGATAAAAAAATAAATTTTAAAGAAATCGTTTTTATACAACGATTATTGTGCAATTTTAATTTGCTACAAGTACAATCTGCACATAGCTCGATTCTATGCACTATGTTTAAATCAAACAGGTAAAATATTGATAAACATATATTTATACTGATCAAAATCGGAATTTTTATAGTTTTGCCGTATTCGACAAGCCCAATTTTCCTAATCATAATCTTGTTTTCACTTTACAAGACTGAGGAGTATTTTCATGTTTAATCCGAAGACTCCTTTAAATTTTTTTTCCAAAATTTGGAATGACGTTAAAAAATGATAAATTTGAGGGGTCAATTTTTTGCATTTATTTGGATAACAGAGATGAAATTTGGTTGATTTTTAGGATATTGAGTCCTTATTTTGTATGCCAAATTTAAATGCATCGTTTTGGATTCAGTTTTTTATTTTTTAAGGTCGAAACATGAGATATTTTAATTTAGCAATAGTAGAGGACGATCCGATTTACAGGAGAATGCTCAAGCACAAGCTGTCTTTGGACTCAGAATATAATATTTCTATATACGATACAGCGCGTGAGTTTCTTGCTGAAAAGAGTTCGCATTTGGATGTGCTTACGCTCGATTTGAATTTGCCAGATATGTCTGGACTTGATTTGTTGAATACTATTCGAGCCGCAAACCCTTCGCTTCATGTAATTGTTTTGTCGGGTCAAGAAAAAGTAGATACGGCTGTTGAATTATTCAAACTTGGCATTTTTGATTACATCGTTAAGGATGAGTATGCTATGGAAAAGTTGTGGTATTCCGTTCATAAGGCAACAAGTCATGTTGAGCTCTCTCGGGAGGTAAAGGAATTGCGAAAAGAGGTCAGTAAAAAAAATGATTTCAGAAAGGAAATTATTGGCTCAAGTGAAGCCATTCAAAATGTGTTTGGTTTGATCGAAAAAGCATCGAACAACAATATTAGTATTGTGATCACTGGTGAAACGGGAACGGGAAAAGAATTGGTGGCAAAAGCGGTACACTTAAATTCTCAGAGACAAGGCAACCCCTTTGTGGCAGTTAATGTTGCTGCAATTCCAAAAGAGTTGGTTGAGAGTGAGATGTTTGGTTATGAAATTGGAGCGTTTACGGGAGCGTACCAGTCTAAACCTGGCAAGCTTGAGGAGGCCAAAGGTGGAACGCTGTTTTTAGATGAAATTGCTGAAATGGATTTGTCTATGCAGGTTAAGTTATTGCGTGTTCTTCAAGAAATGGAGGTGACACGTTTGGGTTCTAACAAACTTATTCCACTTGATTTTAGGCTTATTGTTGCTTCGAACAAGAACTTATTTAAGGAAGTTCAAAAAGGTAACTTCAGAGAGGACCTGTTTTATAGATTGTTGGGTTTAACCATAGAAATCCCGCCACTCCGACGCAGAAAGAGTGATATTCTCCCGATATCAAATCATTTCATAAAAAAGTTTGCTAATGAAAATGGTATGCCTTTGAAGGAGTTCTCATCTGAAGCAAAAGCATTTTTAATTGCGCTAACTTATCCTGGAAATGTGCGTGAATTGAAAGCCATTGTTGAAATAGGTTTTGTTATGAGTGATGGTGCTCAAATTGAGCCAAAAGACCTTCAAGTTAATAAAATCCTAATTTGAATATCGATAATTTATTTGAAGAGGCGGTTTCGCTCGAAAACTATACAAATCAAATAATTCAATATCACTTGATGAAGAATCGCTACAATGTTGTTCAAACCGCTAAAGATTTAAAAATTGGAAAATCAACGATATATCGCTTGATTAACGAAGAAAAACTGGTGGTAGAATAAATAGTTCAAGAAAATATTACATGAAATCTAGATTGTGAAAAACACCAACAAAGCCAATTATTTCTTTCAAAGTAGAGTAGACTTAAAACCTCGGAAAGAATCAATTGATCGCATAAATGATTACCATAGCGTTCTATCCGCATTCATTTTTCTCGGTGAAGAAAATAAATTGAAGGTTTCGGAAATAAATGATGCGCTTAAATCACTTAAAAATCACATTGTAGGAGGGCTTTTTACCGGGTTATTATTCGGAGGTGAAAATTATGATAATGGTTCCTTAGTGCTTGGTCTGCCGTATGCCTTGGATACAAAAAAAATCGATTTATCTTATGAGGTTATAATTAGTGAGGGTGTCCGTTTTTTTTATAAAATAGTGAAATGCAATGATAATTTGTTGCACGGTACTACAGATGCCCGAGATAATAGGGTTTCAGATGCCCAAAACGCGATGTTCTGTATAGACTGTTTTTCAAGGGCTTTGTACGTGGTTCATTATTTCTATGAAGAGATTGCCACAATTGATAGGGCCAAAAATATATTTGGGTTTTTAAGTCTTGGTGAAATTGTAAATTTCGAAACTAATTTGGAAATTTTCAACAAAACAGTTACATTAAACCGATTTTCAAAATGAATAGTAATCAATTAGTCAATGAAAGCGTATTTTTAGACCTTGCTCTTTCACTCTCGGGAGAAATTGAGGAGGATTTAATTATTAAAAAAGCTCTTTCGCTATATATGAGGAAGCTCGATTGCTTTTCTGTAGCAATAGCAAAGTGTTCAGTGCAAAAAAACAAATTCGAAATCAGTATATTACCTCACTCGTTCAAGCGCCATCGTGCATGGGAAGAACTCGAAGAGAAATACCTAGGAGAGTCTTATTTTGACGACGATTTCATCGATTTTCATACGGATGACTTTATTTTTTACATCTATAAATTGAGGAATTACGGATATCTTATCTTGGGAAAAGCGGCGCCATTTGAGTCTAAAGTTATAAAAAAACTCAATTTAGTAGTGAAAAATCTCGCAAACACACTTGTTTTATCGAGCGACAAAAGAAAAAAAAAAGTCTAGAAAAAGAGAATCAAGACCATCTTAATCGCTTACAATTTTTCGAAAAATTCATCAAGAATAGCAAGGACGGTATACAAGTTTGTGATTCCAAGGGTAAAATGATATACATGAATAATGAGTCTTGTAAAAGACTGAATATTGATGCCGAGGACGTACATAGGCACAAGGTATGTGACTTTGAACCTTTATTTTTGGAAGAAGGAGCTTGGGAGAAACATATGGAAGAGTTGCGAACTAATGATAGGCTTCTCATTCGCAGTATAAATATTAACCAACAAGATGGAACGGAAATTCCCGTTGAGGTAGCTGTTAGTCGTGAGCTTATAGAGGGTGAAGAGTACATAACGGCTGTTTCAAGGGATATCTCTAAGCGTGTGCAAATTGAAACTGAACTAAAAAATAGAGAAAAAATGTTGTTTGCTATATCTAAGGCAACATCAATATTATTGCAAAAAACAGCTATTTTAAATGCGATTTCTGAGGCGCTTTGTGTTATAGGCGATGCTGTTGCTGTGGATAGAACATATTTGTTTACCACTTCGATTCATAAAGAATATGGTTTTGTTGTTTCACAACGATTGGAATGGAATTCTGGAGATGTGGCACCTCAAATTGATAATGAAGATTTACAAAATGTTCCTGTGTTACTCTTTGATGAATTTATGGAAAAAGTCAACCAAAAACTACCTTTCCATGGTTTGGTGAGAAATATGAGAGTAGATTCTGAACTCAAGGGTATTCTCCAAGAACAAGAAATCATCTCCATCCTTATAATTCCAATTTTTTTCGAAGATAAATTTTGGGGGTTTGTTGGTTATGATGAATGTAAATATGAGAGAATTTGGACTGAATCAGAAATAATTATTCTTCAAACTTTTGCCACAAGTATCTCTTATGCTTTGGAACGCAAATCGAATGCAGAGAAGATAGAAAGTTTGGCTCTTTTTACATCTGAAAGTCCAAATCCGCTGCTTCGCGTGAGTAGGGATGGGAAATTACTATTGAAAAACGAAAATTCTAGCGGATTGGAAATTATTCTGTTTCAAGACAAGAAATATGAATTGCAAGGTTTTATCAATGAAGCAGTAAATCAAGTTAAGCATGATGCACCTGTTAAATACTACGAAATAAGTGATTTAAGTGGTAATTATTATGCGGTTACGTGCAAATTATCAGCAGATCAGCACCACATAAATTTGTACTTCAATAACATCACATTATTTAAAAAAGCACAAGTCGAACTTAATTTTGCCAGAGAACAAATCGAAAACATCGTCAATAGCATGGATGATGTAGTTTGGTCGCTTCGTTTTCCTGATTACGAGCTCATATTTGTCTCTGATTCGGCTGAAAAACTTTTAGGTATGAGGCCGGAACAACTCTTGAACGACCGAAGTGTTTGGAGGGAGTTTGTCTCCGAGGATGACATTGATATATTCGAATCAATTCGATCGGATATTTTGAGAAAAGGAATCTCAGAAAAAGAGCTGAGAATTACTACCGCATCTAGAGAAATTAAATGGATAATGATTAAGATGCGCCTGATTGATATCAGTGTTGATGAAAAACGAATCGATGGACGATTTATTGATATAACTGATAGGAAGCGTTATGAGGAGGAATTGAATCTTGCTAAAGAAAAAGCCGAATTTTCCAATCGAGCAAAGGAGGATTTCGTAGCAAATATCAGTCACGAAATAAGGACGCCTTTGAATGCAATCATCGGATTTTCGGGTGAACTCACAAAGCATAATTTACAAAATGAAACCAAAGTACTTGTAAATCATATTCGTTCATCCGGTAAACATTTATGGTCTTTAGTCAATAATATTCTCGATTTTTCTAAAATAAACGAAGGTCAGTTGACGCTGGAAAAAAAGAATTTTAGCCTGATCAAGGCTATTGAGCAAATCAAATCGATTGTTGCATTAAGTGCTGATGAAAAATCATTAGATATACAATATAATATCGATTCTGCATTAAAAGAATATTACTTTGGTGATGAAGTTCGGATAAAACAAGTATTGATAAATATCCTCAGCAATGCTGTAAAGTTTACAGATGAAGGTTCTGTTAAATTCAATCTTGTTGTTAAAAGGACAGACCACGATATGCAAGAACTTGAAATAAGAATTGAAGACACAGGCATAGGAATGAGCGCTGATTTTATTCCCAATTTATTTGACAAATTCGCGCAAGAAGAATATTCTTCAAATCCAAGAGTTGGCGGAACGGGGCTTGGCATGGCTATTTCATATAAGCTCATTCAACTTATGCATGGTCGTATTCAGGTGCAAAGTGTAAAAGGTGAGGGGTCTATTTTTTTAATTTATCTTACTCTACCAATAGGGAATATTTCAGAACATGATTCGAATCTGTTTCGTGTGTCTGAATTATTAAATGGGGCAAAAGTTCTGGTTGTAGAAGACAATGAAATCAATCGCTTAGTCGCAAGAACTGTTTTAACTGGTTTAAAAGCCTCCGTTTTTGAATGTGAAAATGGAAAAGAAGCCATTCAATTCTTGCGAGAAAACATTGTCGATGTAATCTTGATGGATGTGCAAATGCCAATAATGAATGGAATAGAGGCCACAGCAATTATTAGAGCGGAACTCGAACTCAAAACACCAATAATCGCGCTTTCGGCTGTTGCAGAGAAAAAGGACATTGATAAGTGTTTGTCAGTGGGTATGGATGCATTTTTATTAAAACCCTTTGAAGAAAAAGATTTATACGAAATTATATTGAGCATGCTGGCCAGGACTAGTGAATCGATTCAGTCGGCACTATATGAGGACATTGGAACTACTAACAATCTTTACGATCTTAAGGCACTCCACAAACTAGCCAATAATGATAATGATTTTGTAAAAAGTATTGTTGATCTTTTTATAAAACATATTCCTGATGCAGTTGATGAATTGAATCAAGCGCTTGAGCTAAAAGACTACGATAAAATTCGTCAAATCGTTCACCGAATTAAACCTAATATTATAAATTTTGGAGTTAAATCAATTGAGGATGATATATATTTACTTCTCAATGATATTAGCCATTCTGACCATGATGCATATGTAACTAAAGTAGTAAGAATTTCTAATATATTGAATCAAGTGTGCAGGGAACTAAATATGGGTATAGGGATCAGAAAATAAATTGAAAAAATTACTACCGGTCTAGGAACTTAGTTTACGCCAGATTGAGTTATGTTTAATTTCTGGCATGTATCCAAAAGATAATGTATCAAGAAAATTGAAAATTGGATCAAAGCATAAAGAATGTGAACGAAGAGATTTACAGTCAATTCTAATAAATTTATTTAATTACCAGAATTTCATTTACTTTTTCCATACCCGCCCGTTGAAATCAATTTGCATTTGTCGTCCATGCATCGACGCGTAAAAGTACTTTTGCAGCAATCAGGCACAATAATTGGTTTGCCTAGTAAAAATTAGCATCATGTTTAAAATTTCGATACCATTTTTCCTTGTTTTTGTTTTACAGGTGGCTTTTTCTCAAAATGAAAAACTCAGTCTCCAGGATTTTTTTAGGCCAAACACCTATTTGGATGCCGCGGTTGAAGCTGAGTTCAACAAAATGGATGATACACTTCGCGTGGCGCAGTTGATTATGCCTGCTGCGGGTCGTTTGGGCGAAACCAATGAAAAAATTGAAGGCTACATCAAAAAACGATTGATTGGTGGCGTTTTGTTGCTCAATGGCACCATGGATGGCTTTAAGAAAATGGTCACGGATTTTAATGCTCTCAACACCAAGCACGGTGGATTGCCATTTTTCTACAGTGCAGATGCCGAACCTTCTTTGGTGAATCGAAAAATTCAAGGTTCGGCGGTTTACAAAAAAGCCAATGAAATCAAAACCATAGAAGAGGTGCGCAAAAGTGCTGAGATCATTTCCAAAGATTTGCAAGCCATTGGCATCAATTTCAATTTTGCGCCCGTGGTGGATATGCCGCCCAACAAAACGGTCGGTTACAGAAGCATGGGCACCCACGAAGACAGCATTGTGCCTTGGGCTACTGAGTTTATCCGCGTTACACAAGAATTGCAAATCATCGCTACGGCCAAGCATTTTCCAGGACATGGTTATGTTGTGGGCGACACGCACATGCAATTGGTTTATATTGATGGTGAGATGCGCGAGGTGATGAATTATCCGCGTTTGATTGCCGATGGCGTTTTGTCGATCATGATTGCACACATCGCAGTGAAAAACAACGAGGAATACAACACCGATGGTTTGCCAGCCTCTGTTTCACGAAAAATTGTGACCGATTTGCTCCGAACCAAACTAGGTTTTCAAGGATTGATAGTTACCGATGCCATGAATATGGGCGGAGTGGCCAGTGTTCCCAATGCATCACGTCGCGCCATTGAAGCGGGTTGTGATATCGTTTTGATGCCTCTTAATGTTGAACAAAGTCACAAAGAAATCTTAGAAAAATACCAATCCGACCTCGTTTTTCGCGCGCAAGTGGATGCCTCTGTGAAGCGCATTATTAGGATGAAATATTGCTTGGGATTGATGGGGTGAGGCTTTTAGCTATTGGCTATTAGTTCGCTGCGCTTTAGCTGTTGGTTCGCTTCGCTTTGGCTGTTTGTTCGCTGCGCTTTAGCTTTAGTACGCTGCGCTTTAGCTATTGGCTTACTGTTCTGCCAAATGCTAACCGCCAACCGCTAAAAGCCAACAGCTAACCGCCAATCAATACCCCCCAAACCATCTTCTCAACACCCATTCAGCTGCTAAGAAAAGGAAAATCAGGAAGAACAACCACTTCAAGTCGATGAGGTTGGCATAATTGGTTTCTTCGAATTGTGCGGAACTCAAATTTTCATTCGATTCTAATTCATCTAGGAGTTTTTGCCAGTCTTGAAGTTGGTAGAATTTGCCTTGTGAGTTTTCCGAAAGATCGATTAATACATCAAAATTGGAGCTCAAATCCAAGGATTCAAGAGAGATGTCTTCTACGATAAATTCGCCGCTTTTCTGGTATTTTTTTCCATTAAATTCGGTATTCGCCTCCCATTTATAAACTCCTGCAGGCATTTTTCCGAGATTGAGCTCATAATCGCGGGTGAGCGGACTGAAGGTATAAGCGCCCACCGATTTGTCTTTTTCATCGCGCAGAGACAATCTGATTTGTGGCGTCACAATTTCTTGGAAAGCATCGTTGTAAAATTCTGCTCGGAAACGCAATTCGTCTTTCACTGTCATGCGACTCGGCGGAAACACGCGCAATTTATCACGGTTTTCTTTAACGCTGAGGTACTGCAAGGTTTTATCCCACAATTCTTCAAAGCCGAGGTTGTTTTGGTGGCGATTGTATTCCATCATTCGCCAGCGCCAAATGCCTTCGCCATAGAAATAAACCATTTTTTGATTGCCCTTATTGGCAAAAGTCATCAGGGGTTTGCTCGTTGCAATATTTCCTACTTTTTGGTAAAGTAAGTTTTGTCCGATGTCTTTCATTTCTCTTGCAAACGGAGCAGCTACGGGAGGGAATTCTTTGACGCGCTGTTTGAAGGTTTCCGAAAATTGAATCAATGAAAAATCTTCGTTGAATTGACCACCCACATAATCTGATCGGCCCGGACTGTGACCCACCAGACCTATTTCCAAATTGGCGGTGGACATATTGGGATTCACAAACAGCACATAAGGTGTTTGACTGCTCTGCAATTGCTTATAGAAGGTTGGGTTTTGCACCAAATCTACATCGATTAAAATCAAAATATCGGTTTCTGGAATTTTGTTCAAATCACTTAAAAAGTATGGAGTCACCTCTGTGTTTTGGTCTTTTTGCAACACACTTTGCATGGATCCAGCATCTGGATGCATACCGCCAAAAACCAAAGCAGCTTTTCTCTTAGATTCCAAAACTTCTACATACACCGTGCGTTTGTTGTTGCTCAAAGTGTATTCTTTCACTTTCGTAATAATTTCTATCGTGTAGCTTTGAATGCCTTTTCCTTTGGCTTCTACTTCAAAAGTGTGGTCGAAAAACGCATTGTTGCTATTGATATTTATCGTTTTTTCTTGAATCACATTGCCGCCTTTAGACAAACGAACCACAATGTTTTCCCCCTTCATTTTACTGGCTTTCCCTTCTATTTTTATGGGGATAATATTACCTGAAAACGCGATGTTGTTGGCTATAACATTGGAAATCATAGCGTCGCGCTTGGTGATGGTGTCGCCAATAGCCAAAGTATAAACCGGTGTGAATTTGATTTTTTCAGCTTCGTATTTCGGGTTGAGTCCTTCGTTGAAATTGCCATCAGAAAGCAATACAATAGCGCCTAAATTGTTGTTGATGAACAAGTTGCGAATATGACAAAACCCAAGCGCCAAATTTGAAGATGCGCCGTCAAAACGCAGGGTGTCATCAGGGTGAATAGCACTTGAAAAATGAATGAATCGGGTGAGGTACTTACCGTCCAATTTCTGTTTGGCAGCCTCAATGAACATGGGGATATTCGACTTCACCGTGGCACTATCTGCGTAATTGAGCATCGAACTACTTTGATCAATGAGGAAGAAAATATTGGCGGGTTCGGTGCGGGTCTGTCTTCGTGGAAAAATGAGTCCCAAAAGTAAAATACCAATCACAAAAAGTGCCAATGCTCGCAGTGAAAAAAGCAATAATTTGATGGGTTTGGAAAAGGTGTTTTGGTCTTTTCTCCAAAAATAATAGAGCCAACTTATTGCAAGTGAAATTATTGCAATTACCGGAATCCAAATATATAGATTATTGGCGTTTTGAAACATGGGTGTAAAGATAGTTGAATTTAAGTTTTACAATTTAGAATAATTTCAACGTTGTTCAATTCCCCCCGCTTCTCCCTCAGGAATTTCAAAAATCCAATCATAGAATCCAACAAAGTGGGCGTCGAAAAAACCAAAGCGGCGAAATAGATTTTCTGGAATAAAAATGTGTTTTTCCGGGTCCAATCCTTTGGCGCGTGTTTGTGGAGCTACACCATCGAGCATACAGGGCGCTGTTTTTTCAAATTTTTCGTGATTCACGCCATATTGATAGATTTCCTGCCATTCGGATGCGTTTATTTTGCCTGCTTCTGCATTTTCTGCTGCCAAAATATAAAATCCACCGAAGTTGATTTTTCCGCGCAATTCATCTATCATACCCAAGGCATAAGCGTATCCCATGCTGTGCGCTACTATGAACAAGGTATCGTTATGCGATGAGTTTGGAATTTCATTCAACTGCTGGAGCAAATTCAAACCTGCAATTCTTCCGTTTTCGCGCCGGGTTTTGAAGCCTTTGTAGTTGGGTCGATTGGGCAACAAACGATGGGTCGCCTTATTGGATGATTTGAACCAAGATGTTTGGCCTTTTTCCAGACAAATATGATGTTCGGGGTCTTTACAACGCGTCGGATATTTCGTCGAAACCTGCGTGAAATGTATCAAACTGCGGTAGTTGGATGTGCTCACAGAAAAATGTCCATCGGCATAATACGTTTCACTCGGATTGATGCGTTTCTCAAATTTTAGATCAATTTCACGCCAAGGCCGCCAATAGTCATAACGGTCAAAATTGTGAATCATGTTTTTCGAATTGGGAAATTCAACCCCGCGTTCTCGAATGTCGCGGAAATTTTCTTCTAAAGAATTCCCCAAACTCGTCGGACGATAGCCATTCACAAAAACCAGAATTCGCTTGGCGGGCTCTTCTTTACTCAAAAGGAATTGCGTAACGTTTGAGCCTTGGTGGTTATAGACCTGCTGATTTTCATATTTTCCATCATCGTCAATGCGATTTACCACAAAATAGTGACTTGGAGCCAAGATGGCAACGCCCAAATCGGGAAGCACAATTGAATCACTTTCTCTGTTGAATTTGGCGATGGAATATACACCCGCCGAATCTTTGAACTGGTCGAAATACAAGACGCGTTTTCTTCTTTTCACAAACCAGTCATCACCTTTTTTGATGAGCACTTCTGTGGCCATTTCAGGTTTTTCGGAGCGGTCTAGATCATTGTTGTACAAAATCTCATGCCGCACATTTTCAAGGCTCATTTCTTTAAAATCAGGCACGCGCCCTTCAAAAATCTCATACCGCAAGATGACTTTATTCATGAAAAAGAAAGTGGTAAAAGTGAGCGAACCCAATATGATAAAGACCAGGGTTTGGGCCAAGAATTTTTTGATGTGTAAGAATTTTTTTAGTGACTCGGCAAATCGGTTTTTGAAGCGTTTGCGCAAATAAAAGCCAATCCACAAAATCACGGCGATAAGCACAAAATGTAAGGGAGTAATCTGTATGTTCAATACACTAAAAATGGGTTTAAATAGTCGTTTTTCAATGCTTAAATTGTAGCTGAAGTAGTTCTTTTTATAAGGTCGATGAATGGCTGTTCTGAATGCACCCGGATTAAAAATAATGGTACCATTTTCATCCTCTTCCCAAAAATAATAAGCCACAAACCCATTGAAGGTGTTGATTTCTTCATCATCGTCATACATCGAGTAGGTTCGGTAATCCAAATGCAAATTGCGCCATTGATCGGCTGCGAGTGCAGTTCCTCCTCTCGCATTGAGTAGATTTTCTTCGAAGTTGATTACATCATCTTTTTTCAAGCTCCCGAAACCGCGCGCCAGTTGAACCGCTACTTGATAGGCTAAAACCTCGCTGCTCTGTTTGGTTACAAAAGCTATGGTTTTACCTTTTACACTATAGCCCAGCTGCGTTTTATTCATAAAGCCTTGGTGCACAAAGACATAAAAGGCGCGTTTGTCGCTCTTGGGGAAATCGGAAAAATAAGCGTCTCTAATTTGACGCATTTGACGAGTGAAATGATCGAATTCTGAACTGGGATTATTCAAATTCGGATTTTTTTCTAGGTCTTCAAAATAATATTCGGGAAGAATTTGTAGTTCGAATTCCAATTGATACGGTTTGAAAATCGCATTGATTTTTTGTGTTAATTCTGTTTCGTTGAGGTTGAAGGGAACCAGCGGAACAAGGTAAATTTTCTCTTTGCGAAGGGGAAACACATCAATAAGCAAGCGTGCAATTACTTGATTTTCGTACATGACCAGAAGTTCAGATGAACCGCTTGGATTGCTCATGTTGATTTGGATTGTACTGTCTCTGCCCATTCGTGTGGCTAGATAGAGCGAATCCGTGTTTTGAATTAAAACACAATTAATTCTGGATAAAAAAACATTGCTGATCTTCGCAGAAAAACGCAAATCCAGTGCGAGCGGAAAACCTGCTTTGTGAAAAAGATAGTGCGTTAAAAGTTGATTTTCCTCTCCCCCTAACCAAGATGTTTTTGGGTTTTGTAGCGTCGTGTCGAGGTAGCTTATTTCCCTGTTTCGAAGTTCAAATCTTTCAAAGTCAATGGTTTCAGATTGAGCCAAAAGTCTTGGCATACCCATCCATGAAATACTCAAGAGAGCAAACAGAAAGAGCAAATACCAAGTTTTCGAGCGCATCATTTTTCACTCCATCAAACGTTGTTGGCGATGATATATTTTAAGATTTTTTCAATCAAATGCACGCGGTCTTTTCCCGTTACATTGTGTTTGTGGGTAGGGTATTCAAAGAAATCGACTTGTTTGCCTTTTTCAATAAATGCTTTCAGCAGCGATTGGCTGTGTTGAGGCACCACCACATCGTCAATTCCACCGTGAATGATGAGCAATTTGCCCTTTAGATTTCCCGCTTTGTTCAATAAACTGGCTTGCTCATATCCTTCAGGATTTTCCTCTGGTGTGTCCATGTAGCGTTCGCCATACATCACTTCGTAATATTTCCAATCGGTTACCGGGCCACCTGCAACTCCTGTGGTGAACACACCTGGCTGACGGAGCATGAGCGAAATGGTCATAAAGCCACCAAAACTCCAGCCGTGTACAGCCAACCTATTCGCATCCACGAAGGGAAGTGTTTTCAGATAATCTACCCCAACCATTTGGTCTTCGATTTCCAAAGTACCCAATTGGCGATGTACTTGGCTTTCAAAATCAAAGCTGCGATGCGCAGAGCCACGGTTGTCTAGCGTAAAGACCAAATAACCTTGCTCTGCCATCCAATACATCCAGAAATTGGCGCCATACAACCACGAGTTTGTAATCATCTGAGCGTGAGGTCCTCCGTAAACATAAACCATCACAGGATATTTTTTTTTGGGGTCGAAATTGGAAGGTTTGATTAATCTTGTGTACAAATCGCTACTATCTTGAGCTTTCAATTTCTGGATTTCTGCCGAACCAATTTTGTATTCATTTAGTTTTTCTTCGGCTTTTACCAAGGTGCTTAAGCTGCGCCCTTTTATGTCCATGATTTTGGCCAAATTGGGTACCGTTCCAGATGAGAATTGGTGGTAGATCAACATGTCGTTTGGACTTATTAGGGCTTGGTGTGTGCCCGATTCTTTGGTGAGTTCAGTTTGAATTTTAGTTCTCAAATCCACTTGAAACAACTTGGTGTCGAGTGGAGAAGCGCCTGTTCCCATGAAATAAACCAAACGGCCATTTCTAGAAACACCTTCAAAAGACAAGGCTTCCCACTTGTTGAAAGTCAATTGTTCTTTTGCGCCATCTAAATTGCATAAGTAGAGATTGGTGTTGCCCGATTGTTCACTCATCCAAATAAATTGGTTGCTGTTGATGAAATAGGCCGGGTGTTCAGGTTCCACATAGCGTGCATTTTTTTCTTCAAACAAGGTTTTCACAAAAACACCAGTTAGCGCGTCGTATTGATGCAAACGCATGTTTTGCTGATTTCGTGTGATTTCGGCAATCAGCACAAATTTTTCATCAGCGCTCCAAGAAACATTGGTTAAATAATCGTGCTTTTCTCCTCGAGGTTCGATGAATACGGTTTTTCCCGTGTTCAAATTGTAAATGCCCACTTTGGGTTTCTCACTTGCCAAGCCAGCCATCGGATATTTTATCAACTTGGTGATGCCCGGTGTTTGTGTGATATCCAACAAAGGATAGCTTTTCACCTCCGTTTCATCTTTTTGATAGAAAGCTAAAAATGTCCCATTTGGCGACCAAAATATGCCGTTTGTTATACCAAATTCGCTGCGTGCAATGGCCTGACCAGACACGATATTTTCATCTTTATCAGCAGTTACTGCAATTTCTTTATTGTCGCGGAAAACATACAAATTGTTTTGTCGCGTGTAGGCTACAGCATTGGCTTTTTCTGAAAAATCGTCGTTTTCAAATTCAATCTCTTTGTTCATTTCTAAGATTTTTCTTCCTGTTTTTTTTCTGAAATCGTAGAGGAAATATTGTGTGCCATTGCTCAAGAAAAATTCAGAATTGTTGTTCCATTGCATACCCGAAAACCAGCGCAAATCTGTTCCAAGCGTTTTATTCACATCTGCAATGTCCAATTCGGCAGCCTTTTTTTTCTTGGAATCATAAATTACCAGTGTGGTGAATCCTTTGATGTAAGAATAATCGGATGAATTGGGTATCCATTGAAAATTGAAGATATAATCGGGGCGGAATTTGCGGTATTGTTCCATCACAGCATCCGCAAGCGTGAGTTCTTTTTGGGCAAAGCCACTTGGAATAGCAAGGATTAGGAAAAAAGTATAAAACAGGATTAATTTTTTCATTGCATTGAATTTTTCTGGGGTCAAAGATAAGCGTAGTTATTGAAAATTCGAAGTCGAAATTCAACAGCTTGCGGCGCTTAGATCTGATTCTACAGTTAATCAGGGTAAAATCTTATTTGAAAAATGTTTTTCTAACTTTAAATTAATCATCAAACGCTTCATTTATTTCCTAGTTTTGCTCCGAGATATTTACATTATGAAGAAGAAATTGTCATTTTTTGAAAAGCTGAGATATTACTTTGAAAACGAGTTGTCAAAAGGTCCCACATCATTAATCAAGTGGTTGGCTATTGTGTCGATTCTTGTGGTTTTTATTTTGGGGATATGCGTAGAGATTTTCGGGTTAAACGATTTTGTTGAAGGATCGTGGCAATCGCTTATGGCGGTTATCGACCCAGGCTATATCGGTGGTGCCGAACATTGGGGTGATCGAATCATATTGATGTTGGCTACCATCGTCGGCATTTTTATTTTCTCCATTTTAATTGCCACCATAAGTGCCGCAATCGACGGTATTATTGAGAATTTGCGTAAGGGGAAATCCAATGTTTTGGAATCCAATCACACACTCATTTTGGGCTGGTCTGATAAGATTTTCACCATCATCTCAGAATTGGTCATAGCCAATGAAAATCAGCATAAACCAAGTATTGTGATATTGGCCGATCGTGATAAAATGGAAATGGACGACGAAATCAAAGCGAAAGTGGATGATTTTAAAAACACCAGAGTTGTAATTCGCAGCGGGTCTCCACTCGATTCAAGTGCTGTAAATGTTGTAAATCCGAATGAAGCACGTTCTATTATTGTTTTGTCACCAGAAGATGTTGCCAATCCAGATACGCATGTTATCAAATCTGTTTTGGCGCTTACCAATGGGAAAAATAGAAAAAAAGAACCCTACCATATTGTTGCAGAAATCAAGGACATGGTGAATTTGGAAGCGGCAGAATTGGTTGGGAATAATGAAACAATTTATGTGTTTTCGAGCGATTTGATATCTAGAATCACAGCTCAAACGTGTCGTCAATCTGGCTTGAGTGTAGTTTATTCTGATTTGTTGCAATTTGATGGTGATGAATTGTATTTCAGCAACGAACCCAAAATGTATGGTAAAACATTCAAAGAGGCTATTTTTGCTTATGAAACATCTTCGATAATTGGTATTTTTACTCAGCATGAAAAAGTGCTCATCAACCCACCGATGGATACGATTATCCAACAGGGCGATCAACTGATTGCGCTTTCAGAAGACGACGATACCATTGTGCTCTCTAACAAAACGAACCATCAAATTCAGGAGGAGCACATCCAACACGTGGACAGCGGTGAAGTTAAAAAGGAAAAAACATTGGTGTTGGGATGGAATTCGAGAGGGAACAGAATTCTCGAGGAATTGGACCACTATGTTCAAGCCGGGTCGGAAGTGATGATTTTAGCAGATGGTGATGAAATTGAAGAAGCATTTGAACCCTTGAGTACAAGCCTGAAAAACAATACCTTAAAGTGGGAAAAGGGCAGTATCATCGACAGAAGTTTGTTGGATGCCATTCAGCCTGAAAAGTATGATTACATCATTGTGTTGAGCTACACACACGACGAAAACATACAAGAAAGTGATGCCAGAACACTCATTTGTTTGTTACACCTGCGCAACATCAGCGAAAAGCACAACAAAGATTTTAGCATAGTTTCGGAGATGTTGGATATTAAAAACCGTGAATTGGGTATTGTAGCCAAAGCCGACGATTTTATTGTAAGCGATAATTTGATTAGCTTAATGTTGACCCAAATGTCTGAAAACAAGGAACTCAAGAAAGTGTATGATGTTCTTTTTGAATCCGAGGGTTCAGAGATATATTTAAAACCCGTATCGCGCTACGTGCAGCCTAATGTACCCGTAAATTCATACACCTTAGCAGAAAGTGCTGCACAACTGAATGAAGTGTTTATTGGTTACAGAATTGTTGCCCACAGCCAAAGTCAAAGCAAAGGTTTTGGGGTGAAAATGAATCCCAACAAATCAGAAATTGTAACCTTTGCAGAGGATGATATGATTCTGGTTTTGTCTGAGGATTAGCAGTTAGAGCTATTGGGGTTTCGGTAGTCTTTTGTGCTTGCTTTAGTGCTACACGAATACACTACATTTCGATTTGATGATTGACTAGTCGCAAGCATACAACAATATTTGATTGCAAGAGATTTCTCCTAACAAGTTCGTCGAAATGACAGGTCCAATGGGGAATGTATCGTCGCGCTTAGCGCGACGACAACCCCTCTTAATTGTCTGTCATTTCGACGCGTGAAACGCGGAGAAATCTATATAAATCAGTGTTGTAAATTGAGAATTAGATTCAGCATTTAAGTTATAGTGGTACGTTTGTGACCAGATCTTTTGATGATTCCTAAATTGTAAAAATCTTAATTTCCCTGATTTTCATCAACCATTAGCCGCATTCAACTGTTACCTTTGCATAAAATTTTTCTAATGGTAGCTACGTCCCGATTTTTTGTTCGCTTGAGTTGGATTACCTTGATTTCCATTTATTTGGTGATTATCGCCGGAAGTTTTGTGCGTATCACGGGAAGCGGAATGGGCTGCCCCGATTGGCCCAAATGTTTTGGTCAATGGATTCCTCCTACTGAAATTGGGGAGTTGCCAGAAAATTATAAGGAGATTTATTCAGAAAAGCGCTACAAAAAAGTGTTTCGATTCCAAAATATGTTGCGCAAAGTGGGTCTGGAAGGCGAAGCCAATAAAATGGAAGAAAACATGCACCAAATCATGGTGGAAGAAAGCTTCAACGCGCGCAAAACTTGGACGGAATACATCAATCGACTTTTTGGTTTTATGGCAGGTAATCTTATGCTACTCAGCTTTGTGATTATTTTGCGAAAATACCGAAAGCGTCGCCTGGTTGTGGTAGCCACAATAAATATGGTTGTTCTTGTTTTTCAAGCTTGGTTTGGTTCCATTGTAGTGGCCACAAATCTTTTGCCTTGGACCATCACGGTGCATTTGCTCTTGGCTTTGGTAATCGTGTTTTTGCAACTGTATGTACTGCGGATGATTTCGCCTTCTCAGCAAGGAAATATCACCGTTTCTAAAACTTGGTTTTGGATCATATTGGGGATTTTCGCCATCACTTTTGTGCAAATGTTTTTGGGAACTCAGGTGCGCGAGGAGATCGATTTTCTTAGGAAAAGTGGTGTTGACCGCGCCAATTGGGGCACCTTGCTCTCAGCAGCATTTCTCATTCACCGCAGCTTTTCTTGGATTGTTCTTATTGTGATGACTTTGATGCTTTACAAAAGCTATAATATTCGAGAAATGCGCATTTTTCATTGGGCTTACGGTATTTTGGCATTAGAATTAATAAGTGGTGTATTCTTGAACCATTTGAATATGCCGGCTTTGGTGCAAACTTTACACTTGTTGTTGGCTTGTATTCTATTCGGGATTTTGGCGCTCTTTACGATGCGCGCGAAAAGCATAGGGGCGTAATGATTTCTTAATGACATTAATTAACAAAAAATCAGTCCTGCATTAATTTTTTAGTGAACTTTGGCAGCCCGAAGTAGGGCAAGGCATTTTGTAGTTTTTAAAATGATTATTTAAAAATTTGCCTGAGTTTATCGGGCCCGTTTTATGAAATGAAGACAACGTACATAGACCTTATTGAACAAACTTTTGATTTTCCTCAAAATGAGTTTAATCTCCGAGATGGCAATCTCACCTTCCATGGTATAGATTTAATGAGCTTGATTAAAGAATATGGAACTCCACTGAAGTTTCATTATCTGCCTCAAATCAGCAACAACATCCAACGGGCTAAGGGTTGGTTCCGCGAAGCCATGACCAATTTGGGTTATTCGGGGAAATACTATTATAGCTATTGTACCAAAAGTTCGCATTTTTCTTTCGTTGTAGAAGAAGCACTAAAAAACGATGTGCATATTGAAACTTCTTCTGCTTTCGATTTGGATATCGTTCAGAATTTGAAGAACAAAGGCAAATTGGGTGAAAAATGCTATGTGTTGTGCAATGGTTTCAAATTGCCGAAGTATATCGACAACATTGCCAAGCTGATTGACGAAGGTGAATTGCGTGTAATCCCAATCGTGGATAATTTTCAGGAGGTTCATGAATTGCTTGAGGCTACAGATAAGGAATTGAATATCGGAATTAGAATTGCTTCTGAGGAAGAACCGAAATTCGAGTTTTATACCTCGCGTTTGGGCATTCGTTACCGCGATATTATTCCTTTTTACAACACTTTGGTGAAGGAAAATCCGCGTATCAATGTGAAGATGCTTCATTTTTTCATCAATACTGGAATTCAGGACACCGCTTATTATTGGAATGAATTGACCAAGTGTTTACAGATTTATGCGGAATTGAAAAAGGTGTGTCCTACCCTCGATTCTTTGAATATTGGTGGTGGTTTTCCAATCAAAAAGTCTTTGGCTTTTGAATATGATTACGCCTACATGGTGCAAGAGATTTTGCTTCAAATCAAAACGGTTTGCGAGGAAAATCACATTCCTGAACCTCATATTTTTACTGAATTTGGCTCGTTTACCGTTGGAGAAAGTGGTGGAGCCTTGTTTAAAGTGTTGCACCAAAAGCAGCAAAATGATCGTGAAAAATGGAACATGATTGATAGTTCATTCATGACCAATCTCCCAGATACGTGGGCCATCAACCAACGCTTTATTATGCTACCGGTAAATCGATGGGAAAGCAAATATGAACGTGTTCTTTTAGGTGGATTGACTTGTGATTCAGACGATTACTACAACTCCGAACAGCATTCCAACGCCATTTATTTGCCTCAATTCGACCCGAATAATGAACTCTATATTGGGTTTTTCAATACTGGAGCCTACCAAGAAACCATTGGCGGTTTTGGCGGATTGAAACATTGCCTGATTCCTGAACCTAAGCACATTATTATTTCTCGCAACGAAGAAGGTCGCCTTGAAACACGTGTGTTTTCCGATGAGCAAAACGCTTCGGATTTCATGAATTTATTGGGTTATTACAGATAGAATAATAACCATTCCTCTGGACTTATCCAAGAGCTTATATTGTGAGGAATAAAACCACTTGCTTTTCAATTGCTTATAACTTGAGCTCGAATTGTTAATCGAATTCAGGTTTAAACGTATCAAAAAAAAACAGTCCACTGTTTTCACAATGGACCGTTTTTAAAATGGGGTAATTTGAGATAATCTATTTTAGGATTTCTATTTTTCTAACTAGAATTCCGTTTGCTGTTCTTAAAACTACTGAGTAAAGCCCTGAATTTAGGTGACTCAAATCCATATGCACCTCAACGTCGCTCGTAGAAATTTGCGCTACTGTCCTGCCTATGGCATCCACAATTGTTATGGATTCTAAAGCATGGTTATCGAGTTGAATAATGAATTTACCTTGATTCGGATTTGGGAAAATCAGGATATTGTTCAATTCTAAATCTTCATTGGAAAGCACATTGAAGGTTCCAGAAACCGCTCTACAACCAAATGAATTGGTCACTTCAACCGTATAATTGCCTTGATTCGTGATAGTCAAGTTGGCTCCAGTTCCAATTTGATTTCCATTCAAGAACCAAGTGGCTGATTCTCCAAGCTGTAAGAAAACACTCAGCACATTTCCATTTTGTGTGATGGTTGGAGTGCTTGGAGCCGGATTTACAACAACCAAGTTGCTTTGCGTACTTGTGTTGGTTCCGTTGGCATTGCTTACTGAAAGAGTCACACTGTATGTGCCGGGGTTGTTGTATGCGATGATAGGATTCGCTGAGCTTGATGTGCCAGGGTTTCCTCCAGGGAACGTCCAAGTTCTTGATGTAATATCAGGAGCAGATTGGTCGTTAAATTGAACGGATTCTCCTGCACAAATCGTTGTGTTTGCTGCGCTGAAATTAGCGGTGGGTAATCCCTCGCCTGGCACGCCATCGATGTTGATGTTGTCCAAAAACAAGTTGTTGCCCAATGTTCCAGCATTAAATCCTTCAAACATCACAACGATGTTTTGACCCACAAATGGCGTTAGATCAATTTCATAACAACTCGCCCCGGGTGTTTGTGGACTAATTGGCTCGAAACACCAATCTACTGCTTGTGCTGGCGTAAAGGGATTTGCGCTTGTTACTTGAGTTGCAAAAGAACCAGTGCCATTTTCAGCGACTTGAAAAACACGGGTCCAAGAATCGCCACAATTAGTTGATACATATATGATTAATGAGTCAGTTGCCGATTGATTGAATCGTCTATACGCATGGTCGAAAGTCAATTCTGCACTTGTATAACCACTCAAACTGATCACGGGCGAAATCAAACCATCGCGCTGACCCGCTTGTGCATAGTTGAAAAAGTCCAATTTCATGGCTTGATTGCCCGGACTAATTCCACCAACTGTTGCGGCTGCCCAAGTGATATCGCTGTCTGGATTTAAAATTTTCCATGACCCGTTGCTGATCACATTCGTTTCAAAAGTTTCAACAAATGGCAAGGTTGCAGGAGTGCCGTTTACTGCAAATGACGATGTGTTGCTGTCATTGCTTGGGTTATTGTCGGCTTCACCGTTTGGATTGGACGTAGAAGCGGTGAAATGGGCAATTCCATCTGCGCTTGTGATAATTGGCAAAGTGACGTCAATGGTTTGTCCGCTCGCCAAGTTTCCTGTCCAATTGAATTGTTGCGCCGCACCACCATTGATAGAATAATTAATCGTTGTGCTGGTCAAAGGATTTAGACCAAAATTTCTCAATCGAACTATTGGAGCAATGTTTGAACTGCATGTAAACAAGGTTGGCGATAGCAATTCTGTAATTCCTGCATCGTCAAAATTGTCTTGTGGAATGATACAGAATGGGTGCGTAGTGCTGCTCCCGAAATTAGCATTTGGAGCAGTCATTGTGAAAATATTGGTGCCGCTTTCATATTGCATGAAGTAATTTCCATTCACACTGCAACTTTGGTACTGGCTGCCATACATACCATCGCCATAACTGTCAGAAATGGTGAAGGTGTAACAACCTGTAGGCAAACAGAATGTGTGGATTTGTTGTGCAAGTGGCGTATTGTCTGTATAAGGACCACCCGAAGCCACTTCTTGTCCATTGTCGTCGTCTGTAACTTGCCAGGTAGTTTCTGAGCCCCAACAATCTGTAATTACAGTTAGGGTGATTTGTTGACCGTTGTTATCTACGAGAATATTTTTGGTACTTGAATCATTGGTTGGGTTTTGATCAGTTACTGCGTTGGGCAATGTAGTAAATGCTTCAAAAGTATAAGCACCATTCGGGATTGTAATTTGAGGTAAGGTTACGTTTACATTATTTCCAGAAGCCAAATTCCCAGTCCAATTGAATGTCTGATTTGCACCCCCCCAATTGTAGTTGATGACACATGATGTTAAATTTTGAGACCCGTAATTTTGTAGGGTGAAAATGGGCGTTATAGTTCCATTGCACAAGGTTGATCCAGGATTGATAATATCTGTAATTGCGGCATCATGTTGGGCTGCAAACTGAGCAGCACATATCATGGAATTGTAAGCGTTTATTCTTCCTGCGCCTAATTGGCCAATAAAGCTTGGATTGGCAGAGTTGATATTGTCTGCGCCTGAATACAAGCAGTTGATTAGAGCGGTATTGGTTGCACTAGGAGCTGTTGAACGCATCAAACCTAATAAACCTGCGACATGTGGAGAGGCCATCGACGTACCTGAAATGGAATTGTATGCCGATGAACTGGTAGCATAAGTACTTCTGATGTTTGAACCTGGAGCGGCTATGTCAATCCAAGTGCCATATTGCGAAAAACTTGATCTTGCATCTGTTGGAGTTGTAGAGGCCACTGCGATCACATTGTTGTAACCTGCTGGATAAAACACTGTGGATTCGTTATTATTTCCGGCAGCTGCAACAAGAATAGTTCCAGCGTTCCAAGCATATGTACAAACATTTTGTCCGTAGGTGCTAAATCCGCCGCCGCCCCAAGACATATTCACCACATCAGCTTCATTATCAGCTGCATAAATGATTCCTTCATAGCCATGAGTCAACTGGTTGTTACAATTTCCAATTTTTATCGGCATCACGCGCACATTATAACCTATCGATGACACACCAATACCATTATTGGTTTGAGCACCAACTGTGCCCGCCACGTGTGTACCATGATTTCCTGCGTTGCTTCCACATGGCGCTGGATTGTTGCCCTGCGTAACAGCATCATAAGGATTGGTATATTTATTAATCAAATCTACATGATCCATTCTGAATGCGTCGTCGGTTACAGCAACGATAACATTCGCGCTTCCAGTGCCAATATCCCATGCTTGTTGCGCCTGAATTTTGTGTAGCGACCATTGGTTGTTGCTTGGACTTGTGCCAGCAGTGTTGCTATTGATAGGCCCTAAATCATTGGGGGTAAGAAAAGTTCTGTGCAATTCTTTCAATTCAGCGTATTCAACAGACGGATGTCTTTTCAATTTCTGTATAAGTGCATCTACCTCATACATGTTTTGCAACTGAATTTGGTAAGTCCTGTTCAATTTCTGGTCCTTGATATTAGGGTGAAGTCGCAAAACTTCAACGATTTGAAACTCTGAAATGAATCTGAACAAGGATTCGTTTTTGAAATCAACAACCCGGCTTTTGTTGCTGATGGTATTGATGACTTTCACATTTTCTTTCAGCTGAAAAACGACTAAACCGTCTTGGAAGTCGTAGTACACACTTTGAGCAAATAGAGTGAAGAACAAACAGCTGCTTAGCAGCGAGAGTAGCATTTTTTTCATGATAAACTGGTTTTATATAACGTCTTAGCGGCGTAAATTTCAATAAAAAATCTGAATTAAAAAAATTATGAATCAAATTCACAACAATAAATCCAATGAATTGGTTCGCTCACTACAAGATTTTAATGATTTCTTTCAAGCAAATATTGAGTTCTTGCAGTTTGTCAGCTGATACAGGAATTTTATGAACACCTTCCATAATAACGTATCCGCCTTCCGATTTGATGTACTCGGTTGTTTTCTCAAGATTCACAACATAGGATTTTTGACAGCGCATAAAATTTTGGTGGTGAAACTGTAGATTCTATAAAAATGAACACACGGCCATGCTGCGCTTGATAAATCAAATCCGTTGGAAACATAAAACATTTTTTTATGATAGTTAAACTATCATTGGCATATTTCCGGTTTAAGTTTTATTTGAGATATCATGGCCTTAATAAAGTCTAATAAGCATTTCGTACAATTAAAGCGCCTTTTCATAAAGTGCTCATATCAATTGAAGCAGAGACACATCGTTGCATCAGATAGCAGCAAAGAATTTTAGTTATTTTCATTGCGGAAACCTTGGATTAGCAATGAGTGACCGATTTTTTTTTGGATGTTTATCCGATTTTTGCCCCCATCAAGGCCAACATTTTGAATTGCGTGATGATGCCGTGATCAGTCATATACAATTGGTCGAAATTCAACCCCGTCATTTTGAATTTGATTTCAACGGCGTCATGTGGCTTCATTCCATTGAGTTGTTGATTCATCTCCTTTTTTATGTCATCTAAATCTTGTTTGATGGAATATTTTGAATTTTCTTTAATCAACTTGAGCACTTTGCCCGAAAGCATCCAACTCAGCGATTTTACCAACACATTTTTGGTATTCACATGATAGTCAAGTTCATCCAAATAGATTTCTGATGTTTCGGCATTGTATTTCGGAATTCCCCTCAAAAAAAGCCAGCCTTTCACTTTGCCATCAATTCCGATCGCGATGATTAATTTTTTCTCGCTGTGCCAAAGCTTTATTTCTTCTAGGGTAACATCTTTTTTGCCATCATAAAGAATGGTGCCTTTGAGTTGGTTTGTAAAAAGTTCATTCAATTCCACATAAGGAGTTTCAACGGGCAAAACTACTTCGATGTCCTTGCGCAACGGCGTGTCTGATTTGAATTGAATGTCAGTAATTTTATCGGCTTTGGCGGGTTTCGGACCCATCGTGGTTTTCATTTTGGCTCGCAAATTCACATCCAAAACAATTTTCTCGGTATTCATGCGCAGCGGCGTGGTAAGAAAAGCTATTGGCATAACTTGCAACCACATTTTGTATTCTTCACTTAAGAGCACAGGCTCGCGAAATCCTTGCATATAATCAATGAGCAAGGGTTTGAAATCCAACATACCTTTCAAAGAGCCATCTATGCCGCTAGAAATTGATGAGGCATTCATTTCAATAAGTGGGTCAACAGCATAACCTACGGGTATTTTTTTACCATAAAATTCCATGGTTGGACTCTCCTGCCAATGAATTTTATCCACCTTAGTACGTGTGGTCATGGCACATTCTTCAAGCTTCACGATAGACAATAAATTCACTATACCTTTCATTCTGAATTCTTTGATGTCATACATGCCCAGAGCACCATATCTATACCAGACACGAGCACTTACGGGCACTGAAATTTGAATTTGATTGATTTTAAACGCAAATTTTACAGGACCAGTTTTGGTTAAATGCACTTTTAGACCATCTTTATTGAAATCTTTATCGTCCATGAGTTTTTCGGGCATCACAGCATTTACCTGCTTTTCCAATTCGGCCCATGTTAGGGAGACTCCAACATTGAGAATGGAAATTGGCACATCAAAAGGCACTTTTTCTGCAGTCGTTTCTTCTGGAGTTGGAATTTCTATATTTTTTGTGCCAAAGCATGAGGGTAATACCATTAAACTCAAAAATACCAGTATTCCGGTTCCCCATTTCAAAAGAATCATAATTCAGAATTTTGCACGAAATTAATCAATATTTTCACTGGCAATAGCACAACCTCATGAAGCACATATTTAATATCTTTGACCAAATCATTTACTATGACATTTTACATATCATTAAGCATTTTTGTATTTCTCGTTTTGTTTATTGTTTTGGTTTACAATAGATTAGTCAGTTTGCGAAACCTAGCTAGAGAAGCGTGGAGCGGCATTGATGTGCAGTTGAAAAAACGTCATGAACTTATTCCAAGGTTGGTTGATGTTGTGAAAGGATATGCCAGTCATGAGCAAAATTTGCTAACACATATCACCGAATTGCGGAATTTAGCTACGAAAGAAAACGATTTGAAAGCACAAGAAAAGGTGCAGATAGGCATTGCTCAAGATTTGGGAAAACTGTTTGTGATTGTAGAAAATTATCCCGAATTAAAAGCCAACGAGAACTTTGCTCAGTTGCAAATTGAGATATCAAAAGTTGAACACGATTTACAAAGAGCGCGTCGGTATTATAATGGGTCTGTGCGGGATTTGAACACAAAAATCCAGCAATTTCCGTCGAATATTATTGCGTCTATTTTTAAGTTTGAAGATGAACCTTTTTTCGACATACAAAATGAATCTGAGCGAGCCGTTCCTCAAATGTAAGCCCAATGAAAAATATACTTTTACCCTTACTTTTCTTGATTTTGCCTTGGTCTGTATTCGGCATGGAATACATCAAGCACTACGATATTGATATTGTTATTGAGTCGGATGGAAATTTGTTGATTACTGAAAAAATTACGGCTCAGGTAGAAGGGATTATCATTAAGCGAGGATTGATGCGTGATTTTCCGACGCGCTATAAAGATTGATTTGGAAATAATTATGTCGTTGGTTTTGAGGTTTTGTCTGTGAAACGCAATGGAGCCAATGAATCGTATCATCTAAAAAACAGAATGAATGGTGTAGAAGTTTGCACCGGAGATGAGAATCGTTTTTTGGATGATGGCCTACACATCTTTGAAATCACCTACAGAACCAGTCATCAAATAGGTTTTTTTGAAAATTATGATGAACTTTATTTCAATGCCATTGGAGGCGGATGGGCTTTCTCAATTGCCGAATATAGGGTAAGCGTTCATTTACCGAAAAATGCCGAAATGATAGAAAATTCGGTGTTTTCAGGCGAGCTTGGTTCCACCACACACAAAGCCCAGGTACAAACCAACGACAGCACTTTGGTTATTGCATCTAACGAAATTTTGAAACCGGGTGAACAACTCACCTTTGTGGTTTCTTGGAACAAGGGTGTTATTCAAGAACCTAGTTTTTTGGAGAAATTGCTTTGGCTTGTTCGGAGCAATTTGAACATTATCGTGTCCATTTTGGGCATTTTGATTGTGTTTTTCATTTATATGAAGCGCTGGATAAAATATGGTCGAGATCCGCGTAAGGGCACCATAATCCCCTTATTTGACCCTCCAAATGGTTATAGCCCTTCGGTAGTTGGTTTTCTTTATAAAACAAGAATGCGCAGTGCTTTGGTGAGTGCTACCTTGGTAAACATGGCGATTAAAGGCGCGTTGAAAATTGTACAAAACAAGAAAATTACAGGCTCGGTTTATACGTTGGAGCAATCGACAAACGAAACAATGGCGCTGGATGAAGATGAAAAAGAGGTTTTTCAAATTTTGTTCAATGGCCGAAATAGTGTTGAATTATCCAATAAAAATCATGCGGTTTTTCAAGCTATGTCAGCGTGCATTGACGGGTCTATCGATAAAAATGTGCATGTCAAGTACTACAACAACAATGTGAACCAGATGATTTTGCCTGGGGTTTTGAGTGTGGTATTTGTAATTCTTAGTTTTGTGGCAGGTCCGAATTTATTGATCGGTGCTCTTGCTTTTCTAGTTTTTGCCCTTTTATATGCCATTTTCATCTATTTGATTCCAGCTCCTACTAAAGAAGGAAGAAAGATGATGGACGAGGTTGCTGGTTTCCGGATGTATTTGGTTACAGCTGAAAGTCAATTTTTGAATGACGCGCACAAACCTGATTTGTCAGTGGAAAGATTTGAAGCCTTATTGCCTTACGCAATAGCACTTGGTGTAGAAAATGAATGGGGGAAGAAATTTTCACGTCACCTCAAATTAATGTCAGCAGATGCGGAGGCAAACTACAAACCTTTGTGGTATTCAGGAATGGCTGCTTCTTCGGTGTTTCATGCGGATGCTTTCGCCAAATCAATAGGCAGTTCGTTTAATAACTCAATATCTTCATCGTCAATGCCTCCTGGCTCATCTTCGGGCTCAGGGGGTGGTGGATTTTCTGGCGGCGGCGGCGGCGGCGGTGGCGGCGGCGGTTGGTAACTTAATTGTTTTTGTTTTTCAAGGTCTCAATTTCCTTGCGAAACAAACGACAACTGTCTTCATAAGCACCCAAATCGTCTTTTAAGCGCACAACCTCACCAAAATTGGCATTATAAAGCTCTTTTTCTTCGGTGTAGATTTCTGTAATCTTATTGATTTGTAATTGCTGCCAAATGATTATTACCATCATGCATAGGTAGAGAAGCAGGAGAATCGTACTTTTTTTGTTCATAAACTTGTTTGTTTTAGAAGTCTTCGGGTAATTTTTCGAGATGCTGAAAGTAGTCTGATTTTTCGAGAACTCGGATAATTATATTCGGAAAATAATAGCGCAGAATTTGAGTGAAATGATAGCCTTGTCGTGCCATTTCCATTGCACCTTCTTGGCAGAGTCCAACGCCATGACCATAGCCAAATCCCTCAAGAATTACATAATCTTCATGTTCGTAGCAGGAAAAATAAGTGGATTTTAATTTGAATTCCTGCCGGATATCGCGCAGTGGGATACCCAATTCGGGTCCATGAAAAAAAGCCAATCGGTGTTCTTGCACAAAATGAAATATTTTTTCACGATAGATAGAATCGTAAAGCGGATAGTCATAATTGTTTACCAAAAAATCTATCCATTGTTGCTTCGGAATTTTTTTCGACCAACGCGCTTGGGCTGTTTTGATGCAAAAGGTGTCTTTGAAAGGCTGAAGATACGGCACCGAATTGTTCCAAACATGAGAGGCATCGCAGGTTTCACCTCCACAATTGGCATAGAAAAATGCGTCGATAAGTCGGTTTTTGTCATCGACCATCACCATGCCATCTGTTTGCACAACGGCTCTGTTGATTAATGGTGTTTTCATCTGCCGATGATGATAGGCCTGACAATGCACTTGGTCGCACAATTGGAACCCATCAGCTCTGTGTTTGTCTTGGTACTTGAGTGCATAGGTTCTACTCATGATAGCTTGCACCATGTAGTAAGTTTCGGTATGCCCAGTGCCACCTTCGCATTCCACAACACCTGAAAGATAATGTTCTATAGAAACCTGATTCACCAGGCGCAATGCACCATTTGGATTAGTTGTTGTTAAGTCTCCATGATATTCTCGAGCCTTGGCTTTTGGGGATAACGAAAGAAATTCAAGAACATCACTTTTCATTGTTCCTCGAATCGCGACTTGATTGAAATTTCCCAAAACTTCACCATTCATCGTGGTCCGCACCCTGTTTTGGGTGTTGGTTTCAAGCACAATGGATTGACCTGGCACAAGTTCGGCTGCCTTGAAATTATCGCCAATCACCGAGTAGGTTCCTTGCATCACTTTGATTTCGATTTTTGTAGTGCTCTGATTGCGCAACACGCCAATGTGCATGGTTTGCGACCAAGCCGAAACAGGCATCAATAACGCTATGATACAGAAGAATGTCCGCATTTCTACAAAAGTACGGGGCTATGAATTCAAAAATTTTACCGTTTTGCAATACTTTTCAACATATGCTGTGCAGTTCTTTCACTTGCTCCGCCACCGCCAAGGAGATTTTCGAGTTCTAAATAGCCATCTTTTATGATTTGAGCTTGTGGTCCGTTGATGATTTTATCCAACTCCTCTTGCATGCGCATTGGATTGCATTCGTGTTGTATTAACTCTGTGACCAATTCTCTGTTTAAAATCAGATTCACCAAAGATATATAGGGCACTTTGATGAGTCTCTTGGCAATATGATAGGAAATAGGGGAGCCTTTGTAGCAAACCACCTGCGGTACGCCAAAAAGTGCTGTTTCTAGAGTTGCTGTGCCACTGGTAACCAAAGCCACGCTAGCAGTACTCAACAAATCGTAGGTTAATCCGAAAACGATTTTCACAGGAATTTGTCCGCATAGCGGGCGGTAGTAGCTTTCTGATTGATTGGGAGCTCCAGCAATTACAATTTGATGACTGCCCATATATTTTTGCGCCGCTTCAATCATCAGTGGTAGCTTTATACCGATTTCTTGTTTTCTGCTTCCGGGAAGCAAGGCCATAATGGGGCGCTGATCCAATTGATTGTCTGTAAGAAACTGGGGTTTGTTGAAAGTATTCGCTCTAAACTGTGCGATGGCGTCAATCAATGGGTGACCAACGAAGTGTGCATCAACATTAAATTTTTTATAGAATTCCTTTTCAAAAGGGAGAATGCAATACAGCTCATCAACAACTTCACGGATGAGGTGACCTCGGTTTTGCTTCCATGCCCAGATCTGTGGTGAAATGTAGTATAAAACTTGGATATTGTGTTCTTTAGCCCATTTTGCAATGCGCAGATTGAAACCGGGATAATCAATTAAAATGAGTGCATCTGGCTGAAAATCAAGTATGTCTTTTTTACAAAACTTGATATTTTTTAGAATAGTTCCGAGATTCCTCAGAACTTCTATAAAACCCATGAATGCCAGTTCTTGGATGTGTTTTCTGGGGGCGCCAGCTACTTTTGCCATGCGATCGCCACCCCAAAAACGAAACGAAATCTCAGGTTTTTCTTTCAACAAAGACTTCAAAAGGTTGCTGCCGTGCAAATCGCCAGAAGCCTCACCTGCAATTACGTAAATTTTCATCTATATGAGCGTAATTACGATTGGCACAGTGTAAGCCAATGTTACCCCAACCAAACCAACAGTGAATTGATACCATTTGAGTTGAAAATTGCTGAAGTAAAACAAAACCAAATTGGGAATCATAGAAAAAACCAATGGATTGTTTCGATTCACCTTGTCGGCCATCAAATATTCGTAATAAGAACTCAGATTGAAGGTATCAAATTTCCATTGCCAGTAAGCCAAAAAAGCCACAATGGGAAGGATGGCTCCAAAAAGCATCCCAATATAGGTTTTATCAAGTTTTGTTTTCATGTTTAATTTATTCTAGATTCGCAAAGCACGATTTGAAATTCGGTGAACACGAAATTTCAAGTCACATATTTTTATTTCTTCAATTTCCAATTGTTTAAAGTGGGTAAAACATTGTGTGCCGTCATATCAAATTGAATCGGCACAATTGAAGCAAAGCCATTGTTGAGTGCCCAAACATCTGTGTCTTCACCTGCATCAAAATTCTCAAATTCACCTGTGAGCCAATAATAGGCTTTGCCAAATTGGTCGATGCGTTTGTCGAAACTATCTTTCCAAAAGGCATGTGCTTGCCTGCAAATTTTAATTCCCTTGAATTCGGAGCTCTTCACTTTTGGCACATTGACGTTCAAACAAATATTTTTCGGAAAGTCGTTCTCTAAAGCACCTTGCATCATGGTGTGAATCACTTGCATACTCACATCAAAATCAGCATCTGCGGCAAAATCATCGAGTGAAAATCCAATAGCCGGGATGTTTTCAAGGGCGCCTTCAACAGCTGCAGACATTGTTCCTGAGTAGAGTACGTTCGTTGAACTGTTATTCCCATGGTTTACGCCAGAAACCAAAAAATCTGGTTTGTGTCCATCCAAAATTTCGTAAATCGCTAATTTCACACAATCTACAGGTGTGCCCGAACAGGCAAACGCTTGAATGCCATCAAATCCGTGATAGGGCGTCAAACGCAAAATATCGTGAACAGAAATAGCATGTCCCATACCCGATT
>Ga0169931_10001362_pt1 | contig 40457 bp, 48 predicted proteins | sample Kivu_15m_20L_FD_129675 | JGI IMG/M metagenome (GOLD analysis project Ga0169931, IMG submission 129675) | Freshwater microbial communities from Lake Kivu, Western Province, Rwanda to study Microbial Dark Matter (Phase II) - Kivu_15m_20L... | ecosystem: Environmental > Aquatic > Freshwater > Lake... | reverse complement strand
CGGCCATGATTAGTATCCCATCTTTTTCTTGGATGATTTCTTTGTCATTTTCTTACCTGTCTTTTTTGCAAATGATTTAGCTTTCTTTTCGCCAGCCTTTGTATATGCAAATGATTTATTTCCCACTTTTGGCATTTATTTCTCCTTGTTATTTTTTTTCTTACTTGTTTTTTTCTTTACTGGTTTTTTTTCAACTATTTCTGGCTGAGATTCTGATTGTTGAGTTTTTATATACTTAGACATAGTAACCATTATACCTTATTAACAATCCCATTTTCTTAACGCCAAAGCCTTACGAGTGGGCCTGCCCTTTTTGTCCTTCATCGGACCGGGCATGCCGCCCATGCGCGCACAGAATGACTTTCTTCTTGCGGCAGCTTTTGGTGACTTCTTTGCCTGCTTGGCGGACACCGGAGGCTTTAGTGTTCCACCAGTCTGGGCCTTGTACGATGCACGACCCTTGGCGTTGAGTCCGCCCTTGGGATTCTTTCCCTCTTTGCGCTGCCATGCTGCAGACTTTTTAGCCACGACGTTTCTCCTTTTTAATTTTTTTTATTTTTTTCTTAGTTTTTTTCTGCAAAAATTCAATTCCTTTAGTGGAATTATTTGTACCCATCCTTGGTCCACTTATGTAAATAGATTTTTGAATGTTCATTATTCTTTTCTCTTATCAAGCTTTTCTAAGAAATCAAACACAGCAAGCCAGACACACCAAACTAATGCCCAGAATCTATCAAGCATGTGGTAGTTTAGGCTACTTGACTATTGCCGCCACCGCCGCTCTTCTTGCTGCTTGGCTTCTTCTTACTTGGGGTTGTACCGCTTTTTGCGGGGCGTCCCTTTTTCTTTATCTCATCCACAGCCTTAACAACTTCCTTGTGAATTTCTTTTTCAGCGTTGTCCACAATCTTTACAACCTCATCGGCTTTAGCGAGTAGATCTTTGATTGCAGCATCTTGCGCTTTGGCTGCGATTGGATTGCTCTGTTTTGGAACAGAATTTAATAACAATTTCTTTAATTTTTCTACTAACTTTTTAAACATTTTAACCTCTCATTTGGACTTATGTTAACTACATTATACCCGTATAATAGTAACTAATCAAGTTTTAAACTTACTTTGTTTGTTGAGACTCTTTAATAAGGGTATATCTTTCTCCCGTCTCTTTTGAGACCAGAGAAAACCCATACGCCGCAGCCTCTCTAACTGCTTCTGCAAAAACTTCTTTGTCTTGCGGATTGATGTTATTTAGTGGTATTGTTATACCCGCATAAACATCGACATTTTCGAAGTTTCCAATATTAATTTTTCTGTTAACACCACATATAAAAATTGGGTCGCTAGACAGGCTTATCTCTCCAGTTAAAGAAGAAACCACTTGATCTATTGGTGAGCCAGATGATTCTTCGTGTGCATTTTTGGTTATTTTAGGCATTTGTTTCCTCCAGTATATTTTGAATTATTTGCATTGTTGCTAAAGTCTGTTGATCTAGGGTCATACCCTCTGTGATTATAGCACACGTGCTAATATTTTTGATATTATCTATTTGATTTTCTGTTGGGTGAGAGCTGTGCTCTTTAGACATTAGCTGGCCATCTCTTTTGAGCAGTCTTGAATTTAAAGTTTCTTGAGACGCTTCAAAACAAATAACAATTCCATTTGGCTGCTTCAGTATTGATTCAGCTTCATTAACAAGTCTAACATCCGACACAATCATGCAGAAGGGGTTAATGTATTCTTCTGGAATATCGTTTATAGACTTTTGGTATTCTCTATATGATCTAACAGATTTCATGATTGCCCATTCGGCAAAAGCATTGGGCCTATGTGTCCTACAGATATCTCCAGCTTTTTGCAAAAATGTTCTTGGCTTTACATCTCCTAGATCTATGGGCATTGACTCTATCTCTTGAACCATTTTGACCAAGTCTAGGTAATCGGGCACCAAGCCAATTGGTGAACCCCCATATAGCTCATATAGAACCTCATGCAGAGCGTACATTTTTCTGGACTTTGAATTTATTCCAAGTATGCTTTTCTTTATGGAAGCCATTTCATATAAGGGAAGTGCATAAAAAATATGATCCCACTTAATTCCACTTCTTTGCGTTTCAATTGCACCCTTGGGAACTATCTGTTCGGCAACACTTGTTTTTCCACTGCCTGCTTTACCAGCTAAACCCAATATAATTGGCTGATCCTTTACAAAAGTATTTTTTCTATTTACCATGTGTATTGAATGGCTATTAGTTTCCATAAGCTTCATAAGTTCCTATAGTATATCAGGCTTTGTGATTGATTGCTTTTTATTTCTAAGTTGATCTAAAAATTGATTTGACAATTTGTCTGGTTCCCATACAAATTTTCTTGGCACCTGGATAAGTCTAAATCTATACTCAGATTTTATTTCCTCTATCGTCATCAACAGTGGTATAAGAGCTTGATTTTTGCATATCCATTTACTATTTACTTGATTGGCAACAACTGCAGAATCGGTATAGATAATTGGATCGATAAAATCTGACATAGAACATATGAGCAGGCCGGTTATAACCGCCTCATACTCCGCTTCATTATTAGTTCTTCTGCCAAGACCTCGAGCAAATTGTACAACTTTCTTTTTATTTTTATAAACAACTGCAGCGCACGCAGATTCACCATACTTTTTTTGACCCTGCCCTCTTGAGGCACCATCGCAAAAAACTTCAATATTCATCAATCAACCTTAACGCCAAACGAAATGCCCAACTGCTTTGCTCTATTTTTAATTCTTTGCTGTTGACTTTTTGTTGAAGCGATATAGGTGGTGGCCAACGAATATCTTTCTCCCTTATATTCAACTTGAACTGGAAAATCTAATTCTTCTCTTTTGGAAGAATAAAATTCTTTCGAATCAGAAGAAACAGATTTATAATGACCTATATACATATCATATCCTTTCTAAAAAGTTGAGAAATCGTTCTCTGAAAAGAAACCTTTTTCTCCTCTTGCTGCAGCAACCTGCATGGACTGAACCTTGTCCATAAGCTTTCTCGCAGATTCCGAAGAGATTCTTGCCGCAAGCTCCATTGATTCTGCCAACTGAACAACCGCTTCAACTGCCGATAAAGCCATGTATTGTTCGTCAGCTGCAGCTGCCGCAGCAGCTTCTCTTTCCGCCTCGTTTTTACCCACTCTATTGGCCTTATATATTCTCTTGTATTGAGCTTCCAATAACTTATATTGTGCTCTAGCAATTCCGGCGAATCGAGCTGCTCTTCCATATACGTTTGAAGATCTTGCAACTAGCGAGGCAATATCAGAAATGGTGAGATCAACATAGTTGGTATCCGGTATTTCAACGTAATATTTTTCAGTCTCTTCCTTGGAAGAAAACGCCTGTAGCAGTTCCTCTAGTTGAGGATTTAAAAATTCACTTAATTTATTTAGGATTTCTTTTGCGGGCAGTTGAATCATTTTCCTCTTCCTCTTCCTCTTCTAGTCCTGATATTAGTAAATATTCTTCCATTCCATCTGCCTTCAGTATATCTTTCAATTTGTCTTTTACCTTAGATATGTGTTCTCTTACCGTATTTGGATGTTCGGTAATCTTCAGAGCTATTTCAGATGACCTTTTCTTGTCTATGTATTTCCATTTAATCAACTGCCTCTCTTGAACAGAAAGTCTATCAAATGGCGGATTGATATCAACACCCAGCACCCACAATTCATCAACATCAATAGAAAATAAAATATCATTTGTTGCGTACTGCTTAGTATCTACATAGGATCCATTTTTCATAATTTCTTGCTCAGAAGAATCTCCCGGTATATCATCTTGGGTAATAAGGGGAAAAGATTTTCTTCCCAATTGATCTATTAAAAATGTATCTACATTTTTTTTCAATAAATACAAAAAATAACTATATAAAAAAGCACTAAATGGTATGGGGCCCTTTTCGGAATCCCTTCTTTCATATCTTTTTATGCACTGAAAAAATGTTAGCCTTACAGTTTGCTGCACATCCTCTTCGGTGCAATATCTTTTTACCATGTAAAGTATGCCGCCGGATACACTCATTAACGTGTTTGTATCCAGCTTGGTTTAATTTATTTTTCATCAACGCAAACCTTACGTAAGTGTCTTTGACAAACAGCGACATGAATCTTCTAATATCATAATCTGAATAACTATATTTGCCAACAAACAACATCGTAACATATTTGGTCAAAAAATTACTAAATACTTTCAAAAGTTCTTCCTGAGCTTTCGTGTTACCCTTTTTAGCTTTTGCTATCAGGGCTTGCATTTCACGCTCTTCAAGAGTGTAGTATTGTTCCTTATAAGCGGCCATTTATTTTCCTTCCCATATAAATATTCTGTCCGCAAAAAAAGATCTGATATCTTCATAAAATAAAACTTTTTTTATTTGCATATCTTTTGCAAACTCTAACGCATCCGAAGAGTATTTGCTTATAACAAAAATCAATTTATCAAACTCTTGCGGATAATATTTTTTAAATCTTTTTATTTTTAATTTACTTTTATCATCCAAATAACCTTTTATCTCCATCCATTCTTTGGTGGATGTTAAAAAGAAATCTGGAGTATATGATTTAGTTCCTCTTTTGATTGGAAAAGAAAAAACTTTCGGTTCAAATTCAAACTTTATCTTATACAAGTTCATTATTCTAGCGGTATTTGCTTCCCAATTTGACCTCATATTAAGATTAAGATCTTTTCTAAAGCCTGATTTTGTATGCCTATAGACATTACCCCTTCCTCCCTTTGGCGGTATAATGTCTTCGTGGTTTTGAATCAAATTTTTATCAACGACTTTTGGATGACCCTTAAGTCTAGATCTTTCTAGGAAAAAATTTTCCGGAGTTGTTTTTTCTGCCATACTACTGATATCCTCTATGTGTCAACATAAGTATATTATACTTTATATTCAATAACAATTCAAACAACAAACCATTAAGGAGAATAACATGTCAGTTACAAACACTATCATCAAGAGCGTGAAGGACACGATCAACTCTATGGCAGCTGAGGGTCTTACCGACCTTGGTCTGACCGTAGATGAGGCCGTAAAGCTTGTTGAGGCACATGATTTTGACATCATCGCTTCAAGTGAGCAGAATCCAGTAGCTCAATTTTAATTAAATAATACATATTAAATATTATCTAGGTAAAACTAGGTGCCCAGGGGACAACCCCCTGGGTTTTATTTTTATATTAAACCTTAGACATCCTTCGTAATCTTGCGGTACCAGTAGCACAGGCGCCACTCTTGGCGTGATCGCAAAACGAACATACCCTTTCGTTTTTAGTTGGAGTAAAATTAAAATCATTCATTATTTTTTTAATTTTATCAATAATCATTACCTTAACACCTTCTATATCTTCTTTAGAATATTCATGCGACTTGATTCTTCCACTTCTCAAATAGTGAAGAGACGCTTTTATTTTCTTTTCGGGAAAAGCTATTGAGGCAGCTAGTGCGTAAATGCCAAGCTGAAGATTTGTTGGTACATCTTTTTGTGCTACTTCTCTTTTGCCTGTTTTATAGTCTATGATCTCAACCCAATCATCATAAACATCAACTCTATCTATATAGCCTATTATAGAGTAGTTCCCAATAACAAATCTGAATTCCATTTCTTTGTCATATACATCGAAAGTTCTTCCGCCATATGTGTCATATAAATCAACTATAATTTGATCTCCTGCAGAGATTAAACTTTGATCTATTTGATTGTTTGGGTCAAAAGATTTTTTGTGTTCTTCAAACTTTTGTTTCAATCCGATCTAACTCAAGGGGGATTTCTTTAGATACATTGTCTTCCAAGACGGAATGAATTATGTTTCCGCAAAACCGCTGGAGCACTAAATTGCCTGGGCTCTTTCTTGATGTAAGAATAGAAGTACTTCGATGGACACATCTCGTATGTATCTATTCTAGAATAACTGAACTCACTAATCGTAAGTTTTTCAAAGTCATCTATTTGATCTAGTGACCTGATTTGTATGTCAGTCATCTAAATCATTATCTTCTGAGATAAGATTACCCTCTTCATCATACTCATTGCCGTCTTCGTCAACAATATGGCCGGTATGTATGTTCTTATATTTGCTTTCGCCAAATGGAATCCAGCCGCTATCTCCAATTTCCATAAAATCACCTTCACTATATGGCCAAGACATTAGAACTCCTTTATAGATACAACTATATCTTCGATAGATTCTATATTTAAATAGTAATTAATTGCACCATATAAATCACGCAACTCTTGCTGATTTGCATAGAACCCAGCTACTCCACATTGAACAAAAAAAGATTGAGTATCATCACCGCAATCGTACTCTATAAGAGTTGCATTGCCCAACAGGACTCTTCCTACCTCATTTTTCATATTACTCCTCGTATATACTTATTGGATTAAAGTTTGGATCATCCATTTTTTCGCGCATATCTTTAATGTAGGAGTCCCAATCTCTTTCATCCTGACTCTTTTTTTCATACTTTACCTTTGCTTTAAATGGATTAGACTTAAATCTAACAAGAACAAGTTTGCCCTGCTGAGTTTTCCATCTAAGTACCCCATTTTTACAATCGCAATAATCATCCGGATCAGCGTCTATATTCCCATTAGGATCATATCTGCCGCTGCACGGCGTACACTTGGAGTATCTACCCTTATCTTGACATCTGTTGCAGGACGGACAAAAATTCCAACAAGGTTTTGTTGATGGGTTTTGATAAAAATTTCCAGTAGTCATTAATTATCTCCGGATAATATCTTTTCGAGTTGTTCCCTAGCAATAACTGAAGTCTTCTTTTTAAATTTAAAGGTTATTTCCTTGCCATTCTCTCTATAGGAAAGAAAAACCAAAGAACCACCATTATTGGCATCTATTATATCATATAGTTGATCGATAGTATTAGCGTGTATATTCTTGTCGATCTTTAAATATATTGGTGTGCCCCCGGAAAAGTTACTAATGTCAAGCTTTTCGCAAGAATTTAATAGAACTTTTGTTATTGAATTTTCATCATCACCGTCTTTAGAGATAGACCCAATGACGCTCACAACATCGCCATTCTGAAAAAATCCATCATCAAATTTCTTTGCCTCTCTTGGAAAGACTACAATTTCGACATCAGAAGATATGTCTTCAAGTACAAATTTATACATCTTTGCACCCTTTTTGGTAATCATCTTCTTGGAAGAAGATATGATACCGCCTATTGAAACTCTAGACCCTACTGGCATTTCGGACAACGATATTATTTCATTGCTAATATTTTTTGAAAGCAAATCCCAAACACCATCTACCGGATTCTTTGAAACATATATACCCAAAGAATTTTTTTCTTTTTCTAATATACTTAACTCCGTTTGTCTTCCAAAATCTTGATCTAGAGCTTCATATAAAAGTTCGTCCAACGCACCGGCACAAGAAAGATGTTCCAGTGTTGACTTTTTTAACACAGAAGAAGACACCCTTCTCATGAAATCATGCACAGATTTATAAGGACTGCTATCATTTCTGCAATCAATAATTGATTGTGAAACAGCAGAACCTATCCCGCTTATGGCAGCAAATCCAAATATAATTGTTTTATCATCTATGACTGCGAAATCCTCTAATGATTTGTTGATGGACGGCGGAAGCACCTTGATGCCTAGCTTTCTGCAATCTGAAAGATATAAGGCCAATTTTTCTTTATTGCCAACCACCGAGCTTAAAAGGGCAGCCATATACTCTGCGGTAAAGTTGAACTTAAGATATGCGGTTATGTAAGATATCATGGCGTAGCTAGCTGCATGAGCCCTATTGAAACCATAGCCACCAAAATACTCTATGTCTGAATATATTTTTTCTGCTTTATTTTTAGACAGGTTTGAGTTCTTTACACAGCCATCAACAAATTTTGATCTAAATAGGGCAATCTTGTCCATAAGTTTTTTACCTATAACTTTTCTTAAATCATCTGCCTCTGCGGACGAAAAACCTGCCAACTCTCTTGCGACTGCCAAAACATCTTCTTGATATAACATAATGCCAAGCGAATTCTTAAGAGCGTTTTCCATCTTTGGGTGATCATACTCTATGTCGGACTGAGAGTGTTTTCTTGAAATATAAAGTTTGTCCATTCCAGAACCCATAGGGCCAGGTCTGTGCAGCGATATCAGCGCCATTATGTCTTCAATGCTCTTGGGCTGAAGCTGAATCATCATCTCTCTCATACTATTTGATTCAAGCTGAAATACCCCCATGGATCCACCCTTGCAAAGTTGATTGAAAGTTTGATAATCATTAAGAGGCACTGCGTCTATATCAATATCAATTCCTCTTGTATTTTTAATAGATTTTACACACGCATCAATAACCCCAAGGTTTCTAAGACCAAGAAAATCTATCTTAAGAAGACCACACTGCTCCACCCTACCCATATCCCACTGTGTAATAATGGGATTGTCAACACCCTTTTGCATAATAGGCAGATAGTCTGTAAGTGGACCTTTTGATATTACAACGCCTGCTGCGTGCATTCCAGTTTGCCTAACAAGTCCCTCAAGCCCAAACGCTGCATCGACTATCTGCTTTGCGTCGGCATCAGAGTTATATAAACTCTTAAAATCGGCGACCTCCATGCATTCCGATAGTGATTTTGAAATTCCTAAGACTGGTGCAGGAACCAGCTTGGCGACCTTATCACCGCCGCTAAAATCGTAGCCCAAAGCTCTCGCAGCATCTCTAATTGATTGTCTTGCACCGGTTCTATTGAACGTACAAATATGAGCGACTTTGTCATTACCATATTTAGATCTAGCGTAATCTATTACCTTGTCTCTGTGTCTATCGTCAAAGTCAAGATCAATGTCTGGCATTGATTTTCTTCCTTCAACAAGAAATCTTTCAAACAAAAGACCAAATTTTATTGGATCTAAGTTTGTAATATCAAAAGCATAGGACAGAACACTTCCGGCGGCAGAACCTCTTCCCCACCCAACTCTAATGTCATTTATTTTTGCCCATCTAACCAAGTCTGAAACAACTAGAAAGTATTCAGAGAAACCCATTTCTTTTACAACCCTTATCTCATGATTAGCTCTATCTATTACGTTTTGTGGTAGCTGCTGACCATACTTAATCTTAAGGCCATCCCAGGCTAATTTTTCAAAATAATCAACTGAAGATTCTCCAGTCGGAACGGGAAACTTTGGAAAATGAATATCGCCAAATTTCAAATTTACATCAACCATATCACAAACTGACATGGTATTTTTAAGCCAATCTTCGTTAAATAATAATTCCATATCTTCATATGACTTTAGATAAAAATTATCACCAGAAAAAGAGAATCTATTTTCAGTATGAATTGTTGAGTTTGTGGCTACGCACAGCATGACATCATGCGCCCTAGCATCGTGCTGATGAACATAGTGGCAATCGTTAGTCGGAATTATCTTAGCCCCAATTGTTTTTGCTATCTCTACAAGCTTGTTGGAAACCTTTCTCTGCTCCGATATACCATGATTTTGTATTTCAATAAAATAGTTTTCTTTACCCACTATGCTCTGCATTTTGTATGCGGCTTGTAGGGCAAAGTCGTAATCATTTCTCAAAAGCGCTTGACAGACTTCACTATTTAAACAGCCAGATAAAACAATAATTCCTTCAGAATATTGAGAAATCAAATCGTGGTCCAATCTAGGCTTTACATAGTATCCTTCGAGGAAAGATTTAGAAGACATTTTAATAATATTGTGATAGCCAATATTATTTTTTGCCAATATAGTTATGTGGTAAGGGCCTCTTTGTTCCCATTCATTCTTGGATGGACCAGCTCTCTCTTCTTCGTCTCTATCAAATCTAGTTTTTCTAGCTTGATAAAACTCGCTTCCGAAGAATTGGCTTTACCCCAACAGCAGTTGCGGCGTCATAGAAATCAAGCCACGAATGTATATTTCCATGATCAGTAGTTGCTAGCCCAGACATGCCAAGAGATTTAGCCCTATCTAGATATTGCTCTATATTACCGTGTCCATCTAGCATAGAAAAGACTGTGTGATTATGGAGGTTGGTCCAATTTTTCAATTGATGCCTCTTTCCTTGTCTGACGAATTCAAGGAGGAATCTCTTGTTTCCCTATATGAAATTATAACAACACCACCGCAGTACTTGCATGGAACCGATTGGCCATTCTGCGCAAAAGGATTATTGTACATATAGCTCATTGGCTGATCGGATTTGCATTCCGAACAAACCCCTATGACGTCATCTGGATCTTTTATATTGCTCATGTTTTTGACCTACTTTTATATGCGTATCTTACTGGTGATGGTAGCGATTTTTCATTTGTTTCTATAAATTTATTGCCAACTTTTTGCCATTTATTTTTTTTCTGCAAGTTGCAATTACCACATCCAACCCCCACTGCATTTGCTCTTTCGCAAGTGTATGGTCTGCCGCCTATACCAAGCTGTCTTCTTTTTATCCAATCATTGATGTGTGCAGAAGATTTATCAAAATTATAATCAGAACAGTGACTCAATATTTCGTGAAGATATTTAATTGCATCTTCGGTGTAGCTTAAAATCGAACACAAAAAAAGCCTAGCTTCATGTTCTAAAAACTTTTCTTTTTCAGATTGATCCTTAAGTCTTTGTATTGCCGTACATTTTGTGACTAAGTTTTGTGGATCAAACACCTTCTCTGTTGGTTGAAGATCTTTAAAAGCTCTTGATCCATATCGATTAAAATATTCTATTGGATCATCTTTTCTTTTTTCGTTATCTTCAAAAGAATAAATGTAAGTCCTATACCATTCATTAGCTTTGTAGTTAAAAGATTGATCTGCAACCGTGTTGGGTTGTGGTGTAGATGAATATTTTTTTATCGTATTCTCGTCGGAAAAAATCATAGAGTCATCATCAAACGAGTTGAGCAGAGTTTTATAAAGTTTGGTATCCTGATGAATAGATCCTGGTGTACGCCACATTCTTCTAGCATCATATACACTAAAATCCATACTGGACAAAGAAAGTTTTGATTTTAAATCAGTTGCTATATACCTAAAGACTTTTTGTAGACTGTTACTTGGATTTATGCCAAAAGTGACCGGCTCGCACTCTATATGAAAACCCTTTTTGCCCGTAAAATATATCAATACCGAATGTTTTGGTGCAAAAGAGATTAGATATTCATATAAAGAAATACATTCTTTATGAGCGACTTCGAAATGCTCACTGTCTAAATCAAAATATAGAGGACCGTAGTCTTGTAGCCTTATCAAAATCCTCTGTGTCATAGGCGAAAACAGAATTATATATTCCAATATTACCGTGTCTTTTCGCATAATCTTTTATTTGATTTGCATTTAGTAGTTTATTTTTTTCTCTTATAACTCTTTTTAAAGACGGAACATATCTTGCAACCTCGTAAAGATCCCATCCTTTAAGATAGTTACTGTCACTACTTATTTTCATGCTATTTTAATTTGACCAATCTCTTTGCTGCTATTTAATAATATTTCTTTTCTAGACTCCACAATAGAATCAGAATGAGTTCTATAGTATACCGATTCTTCGATAAAATATTCCATTCTTTTTAAGAGTGTAAATCTTTTCAGAAGAACGTCCGACACGGCATCGGTCATATAGCCCATCTAGAATCTTTGATATTTTCACCATCAACTACTAGGTGAAGCTTTGATGAAATGTTGTCGGCGAGATGAACAATCATATCCATATATGTAACCGGAGTTGTTTCTGGAATAGGGGACCATGGACCTAAGTGACACCTAATTAATCTAAGTATCGTTTGAGTATCCTCTTCGCTTATATAAAGGGTAGAGGATTGGGAATCTGATGCGTACTGCCTATCTTGATCTTGGCACTTTTTAACGAACAACCCAACGGTATACGGATGCATCGGGTCATAACGATAGTTTTCGGAGGCTTCGTTTTTTATACCCTTTGTTAGATCATGCAGTATAAGAGCTGCAAGTATTAAGTCTCTTTCTTCCGACGACAGAGAGTACGAATCGGCCAAAATTGAACCAACCCTAACTGCTCTCTTTGTATGAAGAACATTCCCGCCAACACCTCTTTCGTCTGGCGCGTGATGTTTACCGGAAAAGCTTGCTGGAATTTTCCAAAAACCTTCTGCCCTATAAAGAATTGATCTGACAAAGGATTTAATACCTTCATTTTCAATGAGATTTATTTCATCAATTAAAGGATCGAGAGTTTTGTCTTCTTCCTTAATTGTGTGTGGTGATATTTTTGTAGAAAGAATATCATCTAATATATTAGATTTTTCTTTTTTTGCCATTAGCTTTTTCCTTTTTGTTCCAAGATGTCCATTTGCTGCACGGCTTATCAAAAGGACACACCTTACAATATGCCGTAAGTCCTCTTCTAGACGGAAAAATTTTTTCAGCTATAAGAGATTCGCACCAATATTTTACAGCTTCAACATCAGCTTTTTCTACATTAAACTCATTAAAACCAGATTTTTGATTCAATAAATCAAAATATCCAAAAGTTGCTTGATTAAATTTATCACCAAATTTATTTAAGAAACCTATGTTCATTACCGAAAAGTCTAGTGCATAGGTGTGTTCGTGCTTTAGTCTGTAATTAAACATCCATTTTAATATATGAATTTTATTATCCTTAAAGTACATCAAATCAAATTTATCTTTTATAGCTACTTGAGAATTAATTGGTGCGATAAATTCTTCGTCTATTCCTATGGGAATTATTTCTAAGTCACCAAAATTTTCAATCAAATCCATTAAAACATTTTGAGCTTTGCTAGTTAGACTAGCGGCATTTCCGTGAAGCGTCTCGTGTTGCTCATAGATAATGTCATGGGATGAAGAATTTTTTGGAAACCAAAGTTTTTCCCATCTGTTTTGCAAAGAAATATAAGATGGGGTTGTTCCCGCTTGTTTTTTGTAGAAAAAATAATGAACTATACTTCTTATCGTGGATTCAAACTTTACAGAGTTTAGTGTTCTGCCACCTATGGTTTCTGGCATTTGTTGCTTATGTCTATAATCATATAGCCTAGCGCATGTTTGAAAATCTTTTAATTCTTGAGTAGTTATTTGTATCATATCTTCTCCTAGACTACTGTTATGCTTGAAATTAATTCTTCAATATTATTTGAGTTCACAACTTTTGCGTAAGACTCTTCTGTTATTGGTTCGTAATCCACATATTTTTTGTGTTGATCAACATATTTGACTAGTGGTGAGTTGTAAATATAGGTAGAACCTGTTATTCTATTTTTTGGAATCTGCAGCTGCATAATATTTTCGTCTTCTGAATCATCTCCACTAACAAGTTTTTTTTCAGTTATAAAAATTGTTACTGCACACTTTTGCTGTATTGATAGCGAACCGCCAGTGTCCGACTGCTGAACAACCTCTCTTCTTTCTTTCATTCTATTGGCATTTTCTTGAGCGGTTATTATTAATACGCAATCCATATCTCTTGCCAGTTTTTCTAATCTAACCATCATCTCTTCAAATTCACCCCACCTAGGCTTGCCCTTGCCAGTTGATCTTGTAAACATTGATTGTATGGTATCTATCACAATTACATCTGGAATAAGTTCCGCATGCCCCATAATACTTCTTAGCCACTTCTCCAAGTCTTCAAAATACGGAGTGTCGGGATCGTGCCTAACCATAAATCGATCACCCCATTCTTTTAATTTTAGCTGAAATTTTTCTAGGTTATTTAATTTTTCTAATTCCGACCAATTGGACGCCTCTGCGTAAACATTTTTTTCTATAATTTGAGTCATTAATACTCTTTCCCAGTGGGAAACTGCTTCTTCAAAATTGATATATAAAACCTTATATCCGGTATCTGCCCAATGATTTACTAAACATTTAGCAAATGTGCTCTTACCCTTACCTGACGCTGCGATAATTGCATGAACAGATCCCCTAAAAAATCCACCTTCATCCGTGTACCCCATTGCCCTGTTAAGGGCCTTAAATTGAGTCGGAAGGAAACTGGGTATATCAAGAAGCGATTCTGCTCTATTGGAAATATCTTTTGCCGTAATAACACTATCGAAAACATTAAAGTTTAAATCGTTTTCTAAGCTTTTTATTTCTGCAGTGATTTCATTAATTCTTGATATTTCTTTCGTGGTTTTCTCACCCTTCTGAGTAAGTAAAATCTGTAATTCCTGTAATATATCTAGCTGCTTTTTCTTATTATATCTATGTTTTAACACTTGAGATATAGACTCTTCGGTTGAGACCTCAATAGATTTCAAAATATCTATAACTGTATCAACCCCTACTGACCCCCCTAGAGCGGCATGAATATCAGTCTCTGACTCAAGCCATGCCTTGAATGCAATAGGATCTACAAAATCTAATTTTGTTAATCTATGATAGGAAAGAAGAGCTCTATAGAATTCATTTAATCCCAACTGACCATTGACGGCGCCAACGGCTTCCTCTGGAAGATTAGCATCAAAATATACTATTGCACCTTTGTTCCTAAGGGCAAGCGCAAATACCTGATACTCAAGAGGATATTCGAGCAGCTGTTCACTTGCCATTTCTGTCATTTTTTTTCTTTTCTTTTAGTTTTCTGTAAATCTTTTTCTTTTTTTCTGAATTCTTCTTTTTTGCCTGCTGATAAAAAGGATTTTGAGTTATGCTTTTTTGATTTTTCGAACTAATAGTATAGCTTGAAGTTTTTAGGACTGACAATATTCTATCACAAACTGCTTGTTCAGTAAGCTTGTCATCGTACCTAAATACAACTAAAGCAATTCCTTGCTCTTTACACAATTCAAGTTTTCTTTCATCTCTTTTTTGACTCTCCAAAAAATCTTCTTTAAATTCATGAAATCTTTCTGTGTACTTGAAGTGTTGAATGCCATGATATTCTGCGCCAAGCTTGTAGCTTGGACAATAAACATCTAGCTTCAGCCTTTCGCCTATATGAAACTCATTGACGATAGTCTCTCCTGGTATAAGTTTTGTAAAGATGCTAGTCAAAACTGTTTGACCTTTAGACATTTTTTTTCTATGATCTTTTACCCAAGACAATCCATTTTTTTTTATGCACTTATCAAGTTCTTCGTATGACAAACATAATTCTTTTGCTATTTGAGATATAGATAAATTAGTTTCAAATAAAAAACTTTTTATTCTTAAGTTTAAGAGATTTATTGTTTTTTTATCTAGCTCTGTCATTTTGACCTATGCAGTGATTTGGCTACAGTAAGAGTTCTTCCAAGATCTAGTATGGACATAGAGCTCTTTTCCCAAAGATTTTGGGCCAACGCTGTGCTGAGCATTGGGCAGTCAAGTACGCATAGGTTTGTTTTGTCACTATTTTTAATAATCTCTTCTGTAATCAAATCTATTTTTGAGTAAAAATCATTATAAGGGGCGTTTAAATAAATGGAATCTTTTGAAAAGTACTTAGATATAGTTTGATTACCCTGAAAAGAAACTATTACAACATTGGTGGTTTTTAGATACCATGATATAAAGGTTTTAAAAATATCATAGTTATTATTAATATAATACTCCAAGAATGCGGGGTCATAGAATGTAGAGGTAGACAAATCAACCTCAATATTTTCTTTTATTTTTTCTAGATTAGATTTTATTAAATCTTTTTGGATAGCTTTTGTAAACATTTTGTCTTTATTTGAAAGACTTGAAGTTATCAACTTAGTAAAATTCTTTGGTGGTTTTTTATCACCAGTTAGTTCACCTGTTAAAGAAAATATAGACGATCGCGTATAGGTAACAAAACCAAATCTTTGTTTACATTCGAGTAGGTAAGAAACTTTTTTTATTGTTTCTACTGCATTAAGCGTTTTCATATTCCAAAATTTCCCCAGTTGATTAGAGTCGGATCTTTGTCTATTATTGATTCTATGTGTTTTATGTTATGAAATTCACCCTTATCCAAGAGTGAATATCTATTATACTTTGAAAGCTTATCACTATCTAGCATATAGCCTAAATGTTGCATGATTAAACCAGATTGCACCCAGTAATTTCTTTTTTGAATGTCGTTTAGCACATAGGTTGGTTCCGACCCACAGGCAAGTTTTTTATTCAAAAACACTCCACCTTCTTTAAATCTAAATATTCTTGAACTATTATTTGGCGCCCAAAGTTTATCGACTCTGTATTTTACTGCAGACCACATGTGGTAGAATCTAACATTGACAACATCAAACGGAGAAGCGTCTAAAATTTTAGATATATTAATATTGTTAATATCTTTTGATTGATATAACATTTCGTCACAGTCTACGGCAATTATCCAATCGCCTTCACTTGCGTGCTTAGAAAGATTCTTCCAAGCTTCTGATCTTAATTTTCCCTCATGAACAGGAAACAGAGAAGAATTGTTGACATATACGTTTGCATATTCACTTGCTATTTCCGCAGTATCATCATCCGAACAGTCGTCGGTAAAGACTATGCAATCAACTTGATCTTTAAGTCTTCTTAAAACTGGTGTGAGAAATCTTTTTGATTCGTTTCTTCCAACCATTTGAGCAATAATCATGTGATATCTCCTGTATCCGGGACAGGAATTGCATCTGTCCCGGATATTGAATTTAGGCGCTTAGCTGATTGATTCGCTTATGTGCCTGAACAGAAGAGATTCTCTCAATATCAGTTGATTTGAACAGGACCTCACCATTAATTCCCTTGCGGCCTGCAGCGACCTTTTCGGCGTCCTGCTTATTCTTGGCCTTTACGAGGATCTTTTCCTGTACTACAAAGTAGTTTAGTTTATTCTCTGACATGTTGTTCCTTTTGTTGTTTGCTGATGTTACAGCAACCATTATAGTCCACAAACTAGATGTTGGCAACTTCTTTTGTTGAGTTTTCTCTCTGCACGGGCCAATAGTATGGCAAAGTGGGATCCTCATTGAAATATGGTGAGTAATATTCCCAGTCTTTTCTTAAAAGATTTGATCTGTGGGAGCTATGAATTCGATCATCCCCAAACCACGATGGAAGTTTTGCATCAATAATAAGATTTTCAAATGACATGTTGTTTTTGTACCCTCTCTTAATCCATTCTTCTATTGTGTAGTTTTGATACAGCTGTAGAGCTGATTCATAACCTTCCCACATTAAAGTAACTGGATGATTTCTCCAACCTTTTGTGGCTGTTCTGCCTAACAGGATATTTAAAACCTGAAAAGTTTCTACTCTTTGCTTACCTAAGCGCTTAGAGTCCAAAACTTGAACGGATTTTTTAAGGTCTGGATAGGGCAAAAACGTTTGCATCAGCTATCTTTCTTAAATTCTGTCCAGGTTTTGTCGCCTACACCATAGTATTCTCTAGCCAGGCCTGCAGTAACAATATCTGTGTTGAGACAGTTGCCACTTTCGTCCCAAACCTTAGCTAACACCCTACCATACTTCTCATTCTTATTTAGAATGGTCTCTATCTTAACCTTGTGATTTGTGCGAGTAAGCCACTGATCAGTGAACTCTTTGGCGGCCAATCCCTTTTGCTTTTCAGCCACGTCTTTGGTGCGGCTTTCTGGTGCATTAACGCCATAAAGACGAACTCTACCTTTTCTAAGGGTATCAAAACCAAGATCAATGATGATATCAAATGTATCACCATCAACTACTTTTTTGACTTCTGCATTATATATCCATGGGTTTAATTTAACTGACATATTTAATCTCTTTCTATTCCTAGTTTATCGCATGCGTTGCGAAATATTGATTGACTTACTTTGAACTGTGCGTCGGCGTGGCTGTAGCCTTCTCCGGGCTTAGGAGAAGATGCGTGCCAGCTATGGCCAATTGACACAGAACCATCATACACCACATTATAACCTAAATGTCTAGCGAAATATGAACACCAAGTTTCTTCGTAGTAGTGAGGGGTTGGCAGAAATGCGCCCAAGGCATTGGGGTACAACTCCCTATATTGAACGTTGTTGGTTAACTCATTCCATATTGATCTTTTAATAAAATATGCAGATCCCGATACGGTAACGCAATTCATTCTATCCTTATATAGTTCATCTAAAGGATCTGGTTGCATCCATCCTCTGTGTACGGGTTTTTTATTAGTTCCAACTATACCAGCGTGTCTTATCAGGCCGTACTCATCTCTTTGTTTTGGACCTAGAATGTCAATATTTTGTTCTTCATTAAATATTTTCACTATTTTAGATACATCACTATTTTTAAGCCAGACATCGGCATTTAGAAATGCGATAATATCGTTAGATCCCCTGATCGAGAGCTTATTGCAAGCCGCAGAATATCCTATATTCTTATTTAAAAAAATTCTATCTATAAGGTATCGATCATCATTTGATCTTAGCCAGTCAACTGTATCGTCTGTTGAATCATTATCTGCAATGTACAAATTCCAAAATTTATTTGCATCAGATACACCTTCATGCAGGCAGTCTAGCAATCTTTGTAGCATTGGTCTGGTGTTATAATTTACAACACAAAGATCTATCACATCTTAGCCTTTGCTTTTGCTATCTCAAATGCGTCTGACGGGTTAAAACCCATCTCTAAATATTCGCAGTATTCACCTACCGCCTCATTGAGATCTTCGTCAAAAAATTCTATAAGCCTATTCGCGTACTGACCATGAGTAGGTCCCTGTTTATTTTTTTCTTTTATTGAGTCAAGGGATTTGTTATTTAGTTTTCCTAAAACAAATCCAATAGAGAATAATATGGCTAAATAGCCAACTGATTTACCAGTCTTCACTGTAACCATCGCTTGGCGCCAAGTATACATTTTCCATTGCGATGTTAGTTGCCGCAATGACCCTATTGTATAATGCTTTATCTTGTTCCGATAGCTGGCCTCGCATCATAGATGCGTACGTTTTTTGTATATGTAAAATTATATTTAGATCCTCAATCAAAAATGACTGATTATTCTCTAACTTTATATTTACTTTTTTCTTTTGATTTGTTTTCTTACTCATTTGCTTTCTTTTCTTTTATTTCAGCGTTTACCACTTCTTCTTGCGGTACTTGATAAACAGCTAAATCACCGGTATCTGGTTCATGTGTTATAAAGTATATTCTTTTATCCTCCAATTTGCAACCGTCTGGTGGAGGAGATTCTAGTGCAATTTTCTTAGACGCAGAGCCATAGACTTGACTGGACTTTTTGTGTACAACTATATAGTTTAATTTGCCTGCCGCCATTTATCTACCAGTTAAAGCCTTTATTGAAATAGGAAACAGTGGCTGTATTAGCTCATAAACAGCTTCTGCATATCTTTGTATTTCTACTTGAGAATCTTCTGAAAGTCTTTGGTTTAAGAATAGGGCTATCGACTGTAGGCTGCATGACCACCTATAGGGCTGGTACATGCCGTAGGCTGCGAGAAAAAGTCTTGCCTGCTCTGGGGCTACCCCCTCCTCCATAGCCCACTTGTAGAGGGCCTCTCCGTCTTCTATATGCTGTTTTAGCTTAGTGGTAAGCACAGACCCCACCCAGGGCCCTATAGGGCCTCCAGAGCCCTGTTTTCTGTTCTCCGGGGCCTGTCTCCACCCATCGTTTTTGGGTATATAAAACTCTGGATCCATAGTTATATATCTTCTTGATGATTCGTTCCATGAATCCATGGTATGATCGGAACCAACAACATACTTCCAATGCTGTCGAGCCACCATCAATGGAGCTTTAATCTCAAATGTTGCAAAGGCATGGCGAAAGGGAGACATATGATTTTCTCTAGCCAAAAATTCAAGAAGTCTTGCGTCTTGTACTGAAAACTCTTTGGATTCTTTTGCAAAAGACGCTCTTGCTGCATTAACGACAGACAGGTCACTACCCATGTGATCAACAAGTCTTACGTAACCATTGTCCAATACTTTAATCGTAGATTTGTTTTCCATGATTACAGTATAGCACCGGCTCAAACAAGTGACAAGTTGAGTTACTGATTGTCCTTTATGAATTTGATTTCACAAGAATCTGTAGTGCAATATCTTTCGCCTATTGCATCTGCGGCCATACCCGCATACACTCCAGTAAGATCTATTGGAAACAATTTTTGTGTCTGATCCACATATTCTTCTTCCGTAATCTGAGTGTATGGCATTTGGGGGTAGGTATCATTCCCACCTGGAAGGAAAGAAACTGTTTTTAACTGACCGTCGTGCATGTGAAGGACTGTCCCTATGTATTGTGATTCAGTATCTTTATTAAAAGAAACTGTTACTGAAACTGAATTATCAGACCAGTATCTTTGTGCCGTTGTTGCTAAAGCCATTTTTTCAAAAATTGTAACATCTTTTTCTGATCTAATGGCTTGTGATTTAATTGGAAAGTATACCACTGAAGTTGTATTTGGAGATTCTGAAGCTGGTTCAACTTTATAGTTTGCCATTCTGAAAAGAGGTAACATTGGATCTTCATTTGAAAATCGGATTGTTCTATTGAAGAATTTGCCACCCGGTGTCCAGTGAACGCCGGGTGATTCTCCTGCAAGAATTGATACAGTTCCTGACGGCTTAACAGTTGTCATTTTTATAGACTCTCTTATGCCCAGCCATTCAGAATAGATGTTGTCATATCTTTGAACTGTTTTATATCCTTGGTTCATCCACTCCTTAAGAACCGGCATCCCCAGTCTGTCTGCAAAATCTGCAACACCAGACATAGAAGTGCCTATTCTTCTGTTTCTCTGCATTATTGCGTTTGTTTCCTCCCAGTGCGTGGGCAAAAGAGTCACTGTCTTTGCGTATAAGTATGCAAACTTTAATGTTCTCTTATAGTCCTCTAAGTTTTCGTGTCTTCCCAAATAGGTTTCAACCAGCGTGCAGCACTCATAAGACTCAAGTGATTGCTCTGCGCATGGGTTGTAGCCAGCAACTCTATGATCTTTATTGTTTGGTGGATCTATGAGTCTCCCATATTTTCTTGAGATATCCATCCATATAACGCCGGGTTCTCCGTTTAAAGATATACCCTCAATGATAGGAGTAAGGTCTGCGCCAACTTCTGTTTCTATTGAGTTATTCGACATCCATCCCCATCCTGGTGCTGATGGATCATAAGAATTTCTTTCTGGAAACTTATCTTTGTTCTTTAGATTTAGAAAATCTTGATCATCAAGTCTTCCGATAAGAAGCTCCGCTGAACGACGAACGTTTCCGGAAACAACGCATACACCTATAAGGTTCCCAATGTCTGCGATATCTACACGAGTAAGCTTTTGTCCTTTTCTCCCATCAAATATTCTTCTAATATACTTATGCATTTTTTCCAAAGGCTCGTGTCCGGCAGCAACCCCGCCAAATGTTTTAATTGGCGTTCCAGATGGTCTTATTTGAGAGTAATCAAAAGAATAAGATGGTTGATTTTCTTTTAGATATGAATTTAAAAGAAAGGAAAGCGATTCAACCCAACCCTCTCTAGTGTCTGGAATTGAGTAATTGGCTGAGTCTTTTGGTTCGTAAATAACAAAATCTTTATCTGCCCCCTTGTCGTCAAATCCAACTCCAACACCCAGCATTGAAGCCTCCATGAGAAATGCAAACGGTCTTGCTGGATTAAGCTTGGTCATTTCTGCTGTTGAAACAAATGCGCAGTTCTGTAATGCGGCAGAATTTTTTTGAATGTTTACTATGTTAGTTCCCATGGCCCATAGACCTCTGCCAGGAGGAGTCCACTTTAAGTTAAAAAGTCTATCAAAAGCTTCTTTGGCAGAAGACTGAGCTTTAGCATCATTCCATGGAAGTCTATTTTTCTTGCAGTGATCTTTTTGCAATGAATACATCCCGTTGATAACGCGCTCGCAAACTTCGGACCATGTTTCCTTAGTGCCACTATCCTTTAATCTTGAATAGGTTCTCAGAAAAGTAATTTCTCCTACAGAGTTACCGGCAGCGTCTCTATAACCAAATGGTGGTACTTTCCCCTTATAGATGTTTATAAACTCTTCGCTTATCTTAAATGAAAACATATCTGACATAACCATATTCTAATTACTTACCTTTCTAATGTAGTTGGAATTCGTCTTCTGTATTTCTGCTTTTTTAATTTTTATTATTTGATCTAAAGAGTATATCTTGTATATTTCTTTTTCGATGAAATATCCACTTCTCCAATTAAGGACTTTGTCGATGTTCGAAGAGTAACTAGTAAAGGCATTGCATACCACGGCACCGCCATAAATTCTGACGAGGTTCTTCATTTTTGTCACAGACTTTTCTTTTTGTTCTTCTGAATTAAATTTTTCAGCATTAAGTCTTTCGTAAAGCCAGTTGTAGGCCTGTCTTGTTAGTGGTGGTATGTCTATATGCTCAAAGATGCCAGACTGCATAACCAATGCTCTATTTTTTTCAATTTCTATATCTGATTTAACAACTTCTTTAAACATTGAAAACCAGTCTCTCTCATTAAATTGAGGCCAACCGGCAACCCAAAATATTAATACGTGGTTTTCTTCTGGTATCGCTGTTTTATTTACAACTGGAGAAAGACATGCGCACGCAATACATTTTTTTACTATCTCTTTTGCTTTTTCTTCTCCATGTCTTTTGGATTGCACAGCCCATAGTTGAGATATTTTTTCTGGCCAATTTGATTCGCCAAGATACAACGTTAAATACTTATCTGCGACATCTATTGAAAGAGAATTATTTTTGATTAATTGATCCATCATCTGTATAGACATATCTAATCCTCTTTAGCTCCATCAAAACATATAAATGTGCCCTAATAAATCGAAATTCCCGCACAAACGTGCGGGAATCCGAAACGCCTGCTTATTATAGCAGGTTTGTTGTATGATTGTCTACAGAGCTTTTGCGGAAGGAACTCCTTTATATTCATTAACCTTGTTTCTTCCGTATTCAGAAGATGTATTCGACTGTCCATATCCAGATGGAAATACTTCAGTTGAACTGACTCCGTCAAATAGATAGTTGCTGTACAGGCTGTAGGATGTTACTCTCTTTTCGTGGCCATAACCGGAAGAAAAAACATTTGCTGATGTAACACCATCAAAAATGTAATTGCTATACAGAGCGTACGGTCTCGTTCTATCCGAAGAGTGACCATAAGACCCAGAGAATATGCCAGATACTCCCTTGAATTCCTTTGGCTTAAACCTTGCCCCATCATAGCCCACGCCATTTGCAAATGTTCCAGAAAGAGGATGGATATAAAGAGTCGTACCATTGAAAACCTGAGATAAGAACACATTACCTGGATGATAGCCAGTGCCAGGAACGTGATCGTTATCTGGGCCACCATCTAGAACGCCCTTAGCAAATAGTGGATAATAAGAGTAGGTTCCAGCCGTACCCTTAAACGGATTGATCATATCCTTAGTGTTTTGACCTCTAAGAACCGGTCTTGGACCAACATAAAAAGTAGCCATTTATATTCTCCTTATTAAAGAAAGGTAACTATATAGTAAAAACAATAATGCTTTTTCACCATATCTTACAGATTATAATTCACTTCTACAATTAAATCCGATAGAACTGGGGGTATCTTATTCTCAAGCATCGCTAGGCTTACCTCTATATAAACGTGGCTTGAAGTGTTTGGGTTTGTTAAAACATAGTTTGACCCAGATGGATAAAATATCCTATAGGAAAATACACTATTTAAAAGAGACTGAGGTAGTGTGTATATTTTGGGTGAAACGTTTAAAATTTCATTTATTGTTTTTCCTGCTGGGGCGTCGAATCTAATAAAAGTTTTTCCTGTTTCAATAAATTTTTCATATCTTACGTCTATATCGCTTAATCCATACGTGTAAACGTAGGAGCTGTTTTCTTTAATATAGTTTCTTTGCCTTAACAAAACTCTAATGGCTGTTATTTTTTTATCGCCGCAATAAAACTTCTGAGGACCAGAATTAATAATTGCATCAGATCCCACTATTGACCAGCCACCTGGGGCCACCTTACCTACGGCATCGTATTCCTGATCGTAATATCCGTAATTGAGTGAATAATAACCGTCTTTATCCGACATGCTTGGATTGGCAGCGGTTGTATATTCTACTTTAATGATATCAACTCCGTTGGAGGGAAATGGCGAAAGTGACACACAATTAGTCAAAGAATTGCCAATTGATCCTGTTGGTATTTTTATGTAGAAAAACATGCTTACACCAAGTGGGTTGGGTTCATTTAAAATAACATTTCTTCTCCACACCTTATCTGGCTGATTGATGAATGCATTTTGAACCGGAGTGGTATCTACAAGTGCTCCATTTCCATCTCCTCCAGCAATATTTGGATCTATTCTTGTTTCCAAAAAATCTGGAACTACCTGACCCTTAAGGGCGTTAACATATTTAATTTTAGAATGAGATGAGCCAATGATTTGCGGGAGCGTTAAGTCATTATAATACTCATTAAAGACCAATGCTTGAGAAGCTGGTATGGCGTAAGGGGTATTTATAAATGGCACTAGGTCTATTTGATTTTTGGAATGAATTGAAAGTTGATTTGTATTAATACTTTCAATTACCCTAATTCTATCAGCCAAATTTTTAACTGCAGAAGATAAAAAGATATTTTCTTTTATTATTCTTTCAATTATTTCAGATATTTTTTTATCAACAACAGAATATTTATTATAAAGATAAACTAAATCCGCATAATTTTGCTCTATGCGCTCATTAAAATCTGAACTAGATATAGGTCCATGATATTGAATGGGCTTTTTTTGAGTGTAAATAAACTCTGACATTTTATCTCCTAATTATCTTTCTGCAGTGCGCCTTCGATTAAGCTAAGTTTACGCATTAACCAATCTATATTGGCACTGTTTTTTTGGAATTTTTCAAATCTTAGACTTTCATTCAAATACGGTGTTGATTGTTCAACAACATACTCATTGCTATCATCGTCGTAATAAATATTCTGTGAGTATATAGTCATTTTTAAATCTTCATTTAAATAGTAATCTGGGGTCGCTCCATATAGATTATTTCCAAGCATTGTTGATATGGCTTCTATTTGGCTGTCCAATAGCTCTAGTTTGGATTTAAGCCTATTAATATCTAGAAGAAATTGATCATTAGATAAGTTTAGGAGGCTAGAGGGTATGGGCGCTTTATAGGAAAGCCTATGTCTTTGAAGGTTGGGCTCAACAATATTTTCCCTTTTATTAAAATTTGAATATGATATTGCCATAAATTCTCCTAGTGCTTAAACTTAACTGTATAAGAAATTATTGATGGTGCGGAATAAGAGTCAATGCCCCTAATGAGATCGGCTCTAACTCGAATAGCGCTAGGAGATTTTTCATTATTAGTTAAATAATATACTTTTGTTCCGTCTTTAATTTCTTCTGTTCTTCTATAAATTATTTCTAAATTATTTTCATAATTTATTATAGAAAATACATTATCTATATTAGAATATTTAGTGCGCAAATCTTCCTGTTTCACAAAATAAAAGTAATTTTTATATACCTCAGAGTTTGGAATGGAAACAAGAGATACTCCTTCCATCAAAGAAATTGTTCCATTAAAAGGTGTTTTAACACCTTGAGAATTATTTGTTGATTTATTAATTATTAAAATAATTGAATTTTGACCTTTTTTAAAATTCCAAGTTAAGGAAGATAAAAGTGTTCCCGCAGATAATGCTCCTCCTGACGAAATTAAAACACCATTTAAATAAACTTCAATGTCCCAATATTGAGCAGATAGAGACTTTAAAAAATTCTTGGTCATTGTTATTGAATTTTCCATATAAATATTTGTAGAAATATAAATGCTGCCATACGGCACATTTTGAGCTTGATAAAATTCTTGATTATTAGTTAGTGAAATATCAAATGTATTTGCCACAATATCTTTTCGAGCACCTGTGATAACTTGCTGCCAAGAACTTTTATCCATGGACACTCCAGTGACTATGGCAGCTGAGACTTGATTGCTCTCGGTGTTTTCCAGCATGTAAGCTTCGTACGGATCCGTATCCTTCGGAAATTTCGCCAATCTATAGACATTGAACCCATTTTGAACAGCATCATTTCTATACAAAAAATCTTTAATTGGATTATTGTATTGAGTTGATCTTGGAATTCTAATCATCTCATTTTTTGTGGACGAAATATTGTTAGTAGCTACAGAAACTATTTTTGATTTAATTCTGCTTGATCCTTGAAAGGAAACTACATTTGACTTTGTGGCATTTTTCAGTGAGCTTGGGGATACTTGCGTCCAATTATAGTCATTAATTGATGTTTGATTTCCTTTCTCGGGAGCTATGTAATAATTTATTAAAGTTCCCGCTGGAACCTGGTCATTTGCATCAAAATAAACAGAATCAATACTTAGTGTTTTGTTTTGATTTACGGGTAATGATATGGGTTGACTAACAAAAATAGCTGATGCATCGTAGTACGGAGCAGTAATAATTAGTTCATTAATTCTAAAATCATAAATATACCTAATTTTACCAGAAAAATTGTCGGTATAGTCTGGTTCTGTTTTTGTAAAAAACAACTCTACATTTGAAGCAACAGTTGTTGCAAACGAGAAAGAAAATGAATCAAAATCAGATGAATTGTTTTTTGAAAATACAATTGGGTTTGCAAGATCGTTAAGTTTATTAATTATCATATCTATACTTACAGATTTTTTTGAATTAATTTTACCTTCTACTAGAGAAATGCCAGATAGGTTTGTTCCAAGAGAGGAAATTGGTATTGTTACTTTTAATGTACATAAACCTATTGAGGGCGATTGAAATGCGTATCGCCATTCAGAGTTATTTAATCCGTTAAACACGTTTGAAAAATTTACCGAAGAAACATTAAGAACTTTTTTGCCATCTAATAAAATTTCTAAAGAAGCGTTAGAAACTTTACTAATAATGTTTCCAACATAATTAAATACTCCAGAAGTCAATTGAGGAATAGTCAACTTTCTTGCCGACACGTCAACAATAGCAGATGTTTTTTGCAAATCAGTAAAAGCCGTATTGTTGAAAGCGTTTGTGTGACTATAGTAGAATCCATCTGTATTGTTTATTGAAAAAAGTTTATCGTCTATATTTTTTTCTAATTCAGCCCTTCTAGACTTAAGGCTTTCAATTCTAAAATTAAATGCCGTGATTAAATCGTATAGATCGTTAATTTCGTCATGAAAAGAATCATACAAAACATCTATATTAAAAGAGGTGTGTGCTGCAATTTGATTAATCTTTTCAGGATCAATTATTGAATTCGCAGAAAGATCATTGTATGGAACTGGAATTGGAAATCCTGGTCTATATCTACTAAAGTATCTTCCGAATATAGTTGATATCTCACTTTCACTAGGCTTGTTTCCAAGTGAATAATATATTTTATATATTGTATCTAAAAATCTCTTTTTTTGTATATTTTCTATTGTCATATTTAAATTATCCTTGCACCAAGTTTATACCAATAGAGTATCGGAGTGGAATTTGATAGTTTGTTTTTTTGCATTACTGCTTTGAATATAATGGAATTTATTAAATTTGGAACATCTGGTTGATTATAGTAAGCTATTTGAGGTATCATTAAATTATCGCTTAAATTTTGATTAAATGCCAGTATTTCAGGTATTCCCTCAAAACTTCTTCCGATTGGAGATATCTTAATCCACTTACTCCCCCCATCTACACTTACATAATATTTTATGGAGGCTTCCCCCAACTTGGTCTGTGGAATATATTCTGAAACCTCTAAACTTAATAACTCCAGTTGACCGTTAATAAAAAATGGTTTTGAAACTATTTCCGCATTGTCTCTGTAGGATTCTTTGCCAATTGAAATATCTCTTATTCCGATGCTTGCTCTTTTTGCTTTAAGGTATTCAAAATTTCTTACAAGATTTAAAAAAACTTTTTTATCTTTGACTATTGGATTTGTATTCGTTTCAACAGACATATTCGATGAAAGCGGAATATCTATAACTTTGAGGCATAGTCCATAATTTTGCTCTACATTTGTGATTGGAATTGTATCTGAAGTAGAAGTTTGAATTTTAAATTGAGTACTGCTATCAACTTGTGTTACATTAAATATTCCAAGAACATCTAAATTTTCTCCCCACCTGTCTCTAATGTAAACCTTTGAGCCAACAGATAATCCATGTGCACTAACGGTGGTTACAGTTCCTACATTCGAAGAATTTTGAATTGTTTTCATTTTGATTTTCAGTAAAGACAATTGATTTTCTATATTAATAGTAGGGTCAACCAAAACGCATGCCGTAGTTGGAATGCCGCTGACTATTCTTGTGATCGTGGAATCCATAGACCCTTTTTCTGCATACCAACTTGCTTTATCCCTAGTGGAAAATAGATCAATATTTAAATTAGTATCTTTTTTTAACCAATAAAATGATTGTCCCGCAGAAGTTAATTTTATTTGATACTTTGCGACGCCTGGACTAGATTCTTTTTCTGTTATAGCCACTTGTTTTTGATTATTGGCAGAACTTTTATGTACCGATAAATTGTCAATAGGTGGAATAACAAGGTTTTTATCCCAAATGGATTCATTTTTGTGTGTAGAAATTAGGGATAATGGATTAAATCTTGTTTGGTTTTTCCATTTTTGCGAAGAGCCAACCTCATATGGTGTCCAGTATGCGTGTTTAATTGTTGTGTTGTTAAATTCGTTTTGTTCCAATGTAATATATATTTTATTAACTTTTACTTCATCAAAATTTATAATTCCTTTGTTGTAAAAAAAGTTTTTATAATTTTGGATTGTCTTTGAAGCGATGTCAGAACCAATCACAATCGGCTCATTTTTTATCAACTCGTAAGTTTTATTATTAATTTCATCGAAGAGTAAAATTGAGGTTACTTTTATATTTTTTATTAGAGCATTTGCGCCTTGCGTGTCGTAGCCAAAAAATGGGAGTATAGATATTGTATTGACGTATTCTCCAGATTTTGAAGAGCTAGTGAACTCGATTGTTAAACTCAGTGGCTTTAAAGTATTGAATGCGGCCCAATTAACGTACTTGCCACCGCTCCCTATGCACTGAAACTCATAATCGGGCCTACCCTGATCGGAGCCAGAAGGTGTCAATGGATTTAGAGCCTCAAGTTGAATAGCTTCATATTCAAAATAGGTAGCAGCACTTGTGTCAAGCATTGAATTTTCATTTGATCTAAGTATTGATGAGTCTTTTTCGTATAAAAAGGGATTATTTTTTCCGTCATTTTCAAAAATAAAATGATTTCCCCTTAAACCATTTGATGCCTTTGCAAATGTTACTTCACTTGAAACTGAGTCATTATAATTTTGATTTACAATTTTGACCTTGGCATTCCATTTGCTGGAGTTCGTTCTCGCAAGAGAAGCATAGCCGTCTGAAACATCAGGAATATATCCTGGAGTAATTTTAGAAGATTCAACCATTGATAAATCGTTAAATGAATCGCCAAAATAAGTAATATTAACAGAAGTGCTCTTAGAATAAATTTCTAAAATATTTATCTTAGATCTTACTCTGGTTAAAAATGATTTTTCAGATTCTATTTTATTAGAAAAAAGATTAAAAGTATTAACATAATTTGCAGATAATGTATCAAATTGATTTGTAATAATGTTTAAATCATTAGATAGATTAAGTACGAATTCATTAAATACCTGAGAACTCGGAACATCACCCCTGCGTAATTCTAGTGGCTTTGACATCACCCCACCTATATCGCGATTTATTTCTTGCAGTAGTAGTTGATAGGCTTTATCATAATCTTTTGGTGATACATTTTTAAGATTGGAATAATCTTCAATAAATTTCTGAACCTTAGCTATTATTTGAGCATATGCTAGTGTGTCTGTGGATAATTGAGCCATGTCTAGTCCTTATATAAATTTCTTCTTATATTTATTATCATATTTAAGAAAATTGTTATTTATTGCACTGTCTTTGTCAAGAGAAAATTTAAATAAAAGTCTATCAACCGAATAATTTTGATCTCCCTTATTAATACTTCTTAAGATTATTCTGTATCTAAAAATATTAGGTATATATTGATAAACAATTCTAAATGGTTGATCAATAAATTTATTAAATAAAATTGTTTGTCCAGACTGAATAAAAAGTATAGACTCAGAAGAATAAAATACTGGTGCCTGTGAGTCAGATAAAATATAATTTGTTAAATTTATTGCGCTAGAGCCATTTTCAAAAACAATTTTGATTGGAGAGTAGCTTGAGTAATCAAAATTACCAAAAGAACTTTTAGTAGTAGTTATCGTTCCATTGATTGCCGAATAAACTGCATTAATCAATTTTTCCTGACTTATATATGGTGCGTATGTTAGTATGCACGTTTTATCTAAGTTTGTCTTTTCAAACCTTTCACCGTTCAATCCATCAAACGATACATTTGCCAAAACCGGGTTAGCTGATGATTTAGAAAATAAAGATATTTCTTTATAGCTATCAATATTTATTGGAGTATATGCAACGTGGTACTTTTTATTTGAATTATATTTCAATATTTGAATATTTTTCCCATTTATATTATACAATGCGTAATCAACTTCTGTTGAATCTTCATACAATTTAAGCGATTCTTGCAATGGCAGAAATCTTAATAAAGCTTCTCCTTTTAGGTTGGGAAATAGTACCTCTCCCCTAATAGATGTATCTTGATACGGTATTATCGGCAGCCAATCTTCTTCAACAATTGGATTATCTTTTATTGATACACTAAATTCAGCTCCAGTATTATCAAATTGTGGATTATTTTCTAAATAGCTCAACTCACTAAAATATTCAGCGTACATTTTTACCCTCATTGGTAGGCCTTCGATTGGAATTTTTTTACTAACAAAAAATGATTTATCTATTGGAGCCGATGAGGGAGAAACAGAAGAATTCATTGTTGTAAATTCATCACTCTTTGAAAAGAATGATATATTTTTTATTGAAAAAATGTATTCATATGTTCCCGCATCCTCGACATTATCAAAAAATTCAGAAGACTTCATTGCGCCAACATGTTCAATAGAGTTTTCAAAGAAGTGACTATTGTTTTCTGCTTTATTTGAATCAGATAAAGGTATCATTCCACCAGATTGATATTTGTAAATATCCTTAACTACATCTGTTAAGTTTGATTCTATATAAGTTCTGCTCACCATGGAACGCAATTTTGATCCAAGAGAATAAGATACTATTGAAAATACTATATTTGATAGTATAGTTGTGTTCTTAAATTGATTTAAATCATCAATATCCGAAAAGAATTTTTTACCTTTAAACTGCTCCATAACACCAACATTAAAATCTTCATAATTTTTAGGATAATAATCTGTGTAATCATAATAGTATAATTTTTTATTTCTAGTTATATAGTCAGCTGCAAAATCTTTTAGGAAATATTTAATTACCAAATCTTGCAATTTATCATGGTGTTTTTTTCTTGATGATCTTATTGCTGCAGAAATTTGATTAACCATTTTTCCATTTATTTCCGATTGGATCGGAGTCATTTTTGTTCTCAAATATTTGTTTTGCCCAAAAAATAAGATAATACTTTTTACAGATTCATTTCCTGATAATTCTATGTCTACGCTATTTTTTATTCTTATAGAGTTAGGAAGTAATTGATACCCACCTGCACTAGTCGACGATTGCGTGTTCGATGAAGAGGTATTTATTGACTTTACCAATATTTGTAAAAGGTCAAGATCATCACTTATATTTGGAGTAATGCGTATCCTCGAAATATTTTTTGGTGTTTTAAATACTATTTCAATACCTATTTGAGCTGATGAACTAATCTCATTTTGAATTTTAAAGCTTGAAAAAATATTTTGATCAAATATATTTTCCCTAATTATCATGGGTGATTTAACTGTTAAATTCCAAATATGACTTGAAGAAGAGTTCAGTATCTTTTTTATTCCGTGTATCGCTAGAGATATATTCATTTGAAAAATTCTTATAATAAATAATATTTTCAATTTCATTAATATCTAAGTTAATTAATTTTCTCTCATAATTTTCAGAATATTTTAAAGTTCCATTGAGTGCATCTATCGAACAATTCTCTCTTTTTCCAAAAGGAATTCCAGACCTGTCCGGAATAACAAATAAGGTATCTGAATATATCTGCGAATTAGAATCGTTGTCAAAGTTTTCCACAAAGGTATGATCATATAAATCTTCCTCTCCTGAAAGAAAATTCCATTTATCTACATATGATTCAAGATAGGAAATATCTTTTTCTAATTTTTGAATTTCCCCAGAAAAAATGGAAGACATAGAAGATCTGAGTATGGATAGTGTTCTTGAAATATCATAAGTTGATTTAATTCTCAGATCTATATCCCTAAATAGATCAATCATTGGTTCTTTTTGTATGACGCTTAAAGAATTAACCAGGCTTGGAATATAGCTTGCTGCGCTCGTAAACGATCCAATTTTATTTAACAAATTACCTATTTGTGCTTTTTCAACAACAGATTCGGACAAAATTTCACTAACGGTCCTTCTTGATTGTCTGTTGAAAGAGGATATGTTTTCGCTTAATTGAGTTAACATTATATTGTATTCCAATCGTTTCCATCCATGTCCTGAATATCAAACGCGATACCAGCAGTTAAATTCGATCTTACTATATTATAAACTTCTTCTTTAGAAGTGAAATTATCTTTCACTTCTTTGGGTATTTTAATTATAACATATCCACCATTGGGATATAGATAACCTTTGCCAGAATAAAGATCAGAAAAGTTTAATATATTTGGTTTTTGATCCAATGATTTAGATGTGTTCTCAAGCGGTTTTACGCCGCCACCTTTTAGTCTTAAATCTCTTATATTGATTTGGTCAAAAGTAAATTTTTTATTAACAGACATAGTGCCAAGATGAAGCGCAAGAGGGTTATAGGAAACATTCCTTGGATTAAACAATGAATAATCATAAGCAAAATCTACAAAACTTGTGGGTTTTATAAATTCTTCTACTTCAAAATATTCGCCATCTTTCATAAACTCCACCTTACATGGAATTATATAGAAATGAATTGGAATGTCTGTTCTAATCGTACCGGTAAAAATATCGCCTGATACCTGTGCTATGAACGGGTTACTGGGGATTTGCTTTTTATCTATGCTATACATCATTATATTGGGATTTTTAACTACATAACTTACAATTATATCCTCGGGGTTAGACGGAACTATTTCGTTGTCAAAATATATAGATCCTAAATGTTTATTATAATTCTTTATTTGATCATCATTAACTTCTTGCCATTGATTGTTGGAATCTTTTATCTTTATGTCAACCCAACATTCAATTGATCCGGCATCTGTGTAGTAGGTGTTTATATTTGGCTTGTTGGTCAATTCTTGAGTAACATGAAATGAACCATGTCTTAGTTTTATCTCATTTCTTGATACAACAATAGGATTCTCATCTAAAATATCATAGTAGCCAGATCCAAATATTCCTGAAGACGGTATTGGTATATTGGTGGTATCGTAAAAGCACCTTACAGTTTGCCCTTTATAGTCTTTTCTCCAGTCGGTATATATTCCGTTGGTTGGTATATTAATATTTTTATAAAATCTACCCCTACTTAGGTTTATAAACCAGTTGTCAAATTTAGTTAGATCCTTGGGTGGGTTGGAGATTGCGATTTTAGACCTATCGCTTAACCTGACCGAATATATAGGGCAAATCATCTTTGCCGGAAATTGAAACTCTCTCAACGTACCTGTTCTATTTTCTATTCCAATAACATTCTCAGTGGTTATGGATTCTTTGTCTGCGTCAAAGGCAATCAAGCCTATGTATATATCCCTCTTATTTTTCATATAATATTGATAAGTATACTTTTTACCTAAAAACTGTCTGGTTTTTATATTGTAGAAACCCCACTGTAATCCGTCAGGTGCGGGCAGCAAGATTCCATTTGAGTCTTTTAAATCCCATTTTAAGATTGTATTACCAAAAGAAACGTCTACCGTTGTATTCGTTGATGCATCTCGCGGTTGAATAAACCTAGAATAATTTGGTATCCCTATTGGATTTCCCAAACTATCTGTCAAAACAACAGCTCCATCCTTGACATTAATTGATTTCTTTTTATCTTGCTTGCTATTCAAACCATTTACGTCTGCATCGGCAACATAATAATTTGAAACATCATATTCCTCTGAAAACTCTTCAGAATCTAACTGCACACCGTTTGTGGTAATAACCTGATATATGGGTGCCATATTTTTTAATATACTAAATTGTGAATTAACATTTGATGAACTAAGTGTTACCGTACCAGTGGGACCGCCCGTACGATCAACCGAAGTTATACTAGGATTTATTCCGGAAAAACCAGTTGTTTGTGAAGGGGGTTCTATAGTATATGTCACTCCATCTCTGGTGAAAACAATATCACTATTCTTAAAACCAGTCGATGGAGTATAAATTGATGGATCATTTAAAGTATGCGTAAACTCTACAGTTACAGGATCTCCTTCTGCGTCCAAAATTACTTTTCCATCTTTATCTACTGCGTTTGCTTTTATTTTCAATGAAGTTAAGCTAATAGAATTTATTGTAGAACCCGGATATGCATTGGAGTCAGCAGCTGAAGCTAATTTAAAAACCCCAAAATCACCAGAGGTAATATTTGTTTCTCCGGTGATTGAACCTGATGCGGTTGCGGTAAATTTAAAACTACCGTCTGTTGTTTGACGTGGACTTCCACTTCTACCCGGAACTGGAGTGCTAATCCTGAAACTAATATCTTTAATAGAAAAGCCTTCAGCGTTGGGGCCGTAGGTTTCTTTGTCTTGATTTGTCAAAGATTCCCCAACAACCTCTAACATGACATATTTTATGCCCCTATTATTTGCAACCGGAACGTTTATAGAAAATTTTTCATTTGGAGAAATGAACCTGTCAATTACAAAAGTATTTTGCGGTTTCGCCCTAGTCGCACCTTCATTAAATTCTGGAACTCTTTGCTCACCGAGCCCGAGATCGTCTTCATACATCCAAACTTTTCTGACCCTAACTGGCCAACTGCCCGAAGTAATGTTGATTGCCGATATTGTTTGCCAGTCCATTTTTTCTCCAGACTGCTTGTCAACTTCTGGAACTTCCAAAACAATATGATCAACCACCGTCGTTGGACCGGGAACTCCGGTATAGCTTATCCTTCTATATTCGGTAGATTGAGATCCGTCATACGCACTTTGGACATCGGAATACAAGACTGCAGCTGCTATAAACTTTTTTGCACCTTCTGGTGCCCCATTTAATTGCGACTGATATTTTGATCTGTTATATTTGTATAGATCAAGCCAATACAATCCCAAAATTGATTTGGTTTCAGAATCAACTATTGAATCTATTTTGTTTAATTTTTTATTTGACTGAAATTGTTTGACTGCAGCTGCTGTTTTTGCGTCATATTGTCCATTCAATGTAGTGGAAATATTATTTTTAGAAAGAGTATATTGAATATACAATATGTAACTTGTTGACATCCCTGACTTTGATGTAGAATTATTACGTGTTGGATTAGGGTTTGGATTGGGGTTTGGATTAGGGTTTGGATTGGGGTTTGTAGTGGATTTGATAACTGGTTCATAAATGCTATACGCAGCAAGGAATTTGCTAAAGACAAGATCAAAGATTGCAAGTCCAGTAGTATCAGAACTTAACTGCCTTCCAGCTAATCCACCAAAAAAGATTGAGATATCAAAATTGGCTGTTCCGCCTTGAGGAAGTGGTATGCGCAACTTATTATCAGTAGCCAAATACGTATCGTGCAAGATTTTTATTTTTTGTTGTTTTGTTAGAGTAGTGCCGCGCGACGGGAGGTATAGCATCAAGCACGCTATTCAGTTTTAATTCCCAAGAAAGAAACGCATCCTCAAGTGTTTTGACCTGATTAGAATTAGCTGAATCCCTAAACCACCAAAGCTTATCTTGTTCTTGGACTTTTTTCCAAGAGTACAATCCATTAGTTTTTGTTTGTCCGACCTATTATACTCTTGTTTGCATTCGATAACTGAATATTGTTTGGGCCAGTGAATACATATACATTTGCTTCATTGCCATTGTTACTGTCGGACATCATCACTTGGGCCGTATCTACGCCGCCAGCAACGCCACCACCCCCACCGCCAGGATTGGGCGACGAAGAATAGTTTCTATCTGAACCAACAGCTTTGCCAACCATATACTCGTCCCAATAGCGTGTTATGGGAAGATCATTTGTGTAATGAAAATTGTTTCTTGTATGTGATATGTTGTCAAATTTTCTATACAAAATGTCAGTGACCGAAAAAACATTTGTTGGATACCTGTATAAATGAAAAGGTGACTCCCTATTTCGGACTGGTATCTGCTGATATTTAGCATCGTCGTAAGCTCCATAATCTGCAGAAGAATTTCCTTCCGGCGTGCCCGCAATTGCATCTGTGGTAGTAACAGTTATGTTACTTGACTCTCCATCAAGAGCCAAGCTAAAAGGACTTGACCAATTTACCTCGTAGTTAAATCTGTTGGTTGTAACTTTTGTAACAAAAATCTGTGTTTTAAATTTATAGTCATAGTCTCTAACGAATTGACTTCCTGGTAAATATTCTCTTGGTGTTTTAATAACTGAATTTACCTGAGCTAAATAATCCGAATAGTCCAAGACTATATAGGGATAATAAATTGAATCAAGATCAAACTGCTTAGAGTACACAATTGAGCGTGCATCAATAGACAAACTCGATCCTACAAGTTTGTCTTTTGCAGCACTTGAAATTTGATGTATGCTGTAGGAGGTTTTTACATTTGCAAAAATGTAATTACTGTTATCTATTTTATCAAAGTTGAGAAATTTGACGTTATCATTCGTGCACTCTATGTAAAAGTCGACATTGCTAAAGTCGGAATTTATCATCGTTGCCGCATCGACCTCATTCGAGGTTGCTTCAAAATCCTGTATCAAAAGTTCCCCTATGGAACTATTAATTTCTCGACAAAAAAAGTTTTTCATTACCGGAAGAGTAATGCCATCCTCGGGAGGCATCGATTCTGGCATTTTCATTCCAAACTTAAAAATCTTTTTTTCATCATCAAACAAGACGGTAACGTCACCTTTTTCATCTGGTCTTCCATTAATTGTCCATGAGTTTCTCCAAGGAGAAATATTCCAAACTATAACAGAATCATCAGAATATTGCTGTCTACTGTTTACCTTGTTTTTGTTTGACTCACAAATGATATTGTAAAACATTTTGTTTGGACCTATCACTGCCTCACTTAAAGATCCTATTTGACTACCAGCTACTCCAACTGGAAATCTGTTTGTTGATCCATTATTTTTTCCGGAAACAAGAAGTCCACTCCCACCATAATTGTCATTTATAAATGTTAGGAATGAATTAAGGCAAAAAATTGAAAATGCAGAAAATTCAGAGGCAGAATTGTACTTATCCCTTAGTATTGTGGAGTACCTATTGTTTCCATCTTGTAAATAAGATATAGATCTTGCTGAACCATCTGAACTTTCCGGACTTCCATTGAATGCTCTTATTTTGTAAATTGAATTATTAGAGAGAATGTTTTTTCTATCTCCAAATATACCGAAATTACCTATCGAAGATTCATTATATTCAGCCATGTTCCAGGCGTTAAATGATTCGTTTCCATTCACATACTCATCGACAATTTTAATTAAACCTGTGTTGTTTTCTGTTGACGAAAGAGTAAAATCAAAATTATTAAGACCAGAAGCGGTAAGGCTAGCCTGATTAAGATTTGAGCAATCGATGAATATCGAAACCCCGTTGGATAATAATAGGTCAATTGTTCTTTTTTGATGTTCATTTATTTGACTATTCGGACTCCAAATTAAAAAATCATAAGAGAATACATCTAGATTGCTAGCGTTTGTTGTCGAAGAAAAAATAGTGTCTATATTTAATGCCCAATACAGTCTTTCGTTTTTATTTGATCCTGTATTAGCTAATGGATTTTCAAACAAGAAATTTTGTTGATTGATTACAGACTCCTCCAGGTTTGCAAAAACATATGGATTTTCTATATTTTCTATCAATCCAGAATATAGAACAGCCACATTTAATCTTGCCCTCTCTGCACTTTCGTGAACATCTTTGTTCTTACTGAAGTTATAGTTAATTTTTGCCAACAATCTCCAATTGAAGTTTTGAAATGTTCTAGGATCTTGTATGGCTTTTTTGGGAGTTACAATTTTCCATCCATTATCATTTGTTTTATTTTTCAATAGCTTATTTTCTTTATGCGCAAACATTTGCGTTGAATAAACTCTTTTGTTAATCGAGCTGGGATCGATGACTTCTGACTCTTCTACGACATAAGTGTATGCCGGAACAGCGTTAATGTACTCCCTGTAGTTTAAAAACTGATTGTATGGAATCCCACTTGAATTCTTTTCGTATTTGTCATAAATTAAATATAGATTTACTGGATCTGGCGAATCCATCAAGACAATTATTTTATAAAAATCTAATGAAGAATTTTTTATTATGTTTGGATATTTTTCTATATGAATTCTATATTTAGGCTCGCCATACCCGTCTACGTATTTGTTCCCGGAATCATCAACCACCCTAATGTTATACCTGTCTGGATCGTTAACTGCTAGAGAAGTTTCAATTCCGGTATATGCTGAGCCAGTTCCTGCTAGTATTGTATAAAACCTACTAACATATACACTGTGTGCAAACTTGAGATCTTCAAAGTTTGAAGCGTTGGTAAAATTATATGGTTGTTTAACCTGTTCAATTTTATCAATAATCAAACTGCTAATGGATACTTCTGAGTTTTTTACGATTGGAGAATGTTTCAATTGATGTAATTCTGAATTGTTTTTTAAATATCTTAGGACTCCAAACTCGTCTGCATACATTGCAAAATCATCGTTTAACGCCCTTACCTGACTACCATTTTCTGGTATTGTATTTGAAAGGTCTAACACGGAAAGAAAATTTTCTGGCGTAACTTCATCTGCACTATACCATCCGAGATTAACCGAATCTACTGGCAGTGAATTACCTCTTTTAATTGATGGCTCGAAACGAAAACTATCAATTGACTTAATGAAGTTTTTAAAAGATTTCATTTTTATTCCTCTTCATAATCTGGATGCAGATTTTCATAAGTTTCAATTAAATACGGCGTTGCGCCCAAAAGTCCCATTTGATATTGAGTATATCTGCTGATTGGATACCATCTTGGAAGATTCCACGTGTTTTGGAATACATCTTCATAGTAAACCTCTTGTGTTTCAAAGTCCTTTTTAAATGAAGAATCAGTTAAATAATGATAATAGCTTGAGGTTGCGCCCTGATATGCCGAAAGAACCGCTTCTGAAGAATTTGACTGATTAACATCATATCTCTCATACCAGTAGACTATATCTCCAGCCACTGTATTGGGATTTGCTTGAGGCAGAGTGGACATTTCAGTGTCAACCGCCACAAACCAATAGCCCGGAGTGGCATCGTTTTGTGCTCTGTAGGGGCCAATTAGAAATTCTCCGAGATTATTTGCAGTGACCATTCCTGATCTTCCGTCTTGCCCAGGTTCAGAAGAGCTGATGCTATATTGTGTATTAAATGCTTCAAATAAGTTTCTACCCCTTCTCCAATAAACTTTTGCATTTGGCGTTGCGGAACCGTATATGTTAATAGTTTCCTGTCCATCTGCATTAATTATCTTTTTAGTTACTTCTGCAGAAAGTTTTTCGTACGTTGTTGTGACTGGCTTTATGTAATAATTTACAGTAGCTGATGTCAGTGGACCATCCTCATACTCTTCGTTATGCAGCCCGGACACGTATATGTATCCGCTACTTGGAGTTGCCACCGAATTGCCAGTATAATCTACATATGTCAAAGCGTATCCGTCTACATCTGTTGTAACAGGGTTGGGGAGTGCTAAAATATTATTACCTTGAATAACATAGGGTATATACGGTTTGGGATTGCCATTAACATCTTTACTGAATATACTTAATGCAATCAATTCACTATTGTTATCAAGTATTTCTTTTGGCGATATTTTTACCTGAACAGATTGCAATGGATATTGTTTATCGGTCAAATATATATAGCCTTCGTTTATAGAAGAATAAAGAGGGTTTAAAGAAATGTCTTCATAAATAATATCTGAATCAAAAATAGATTTTTCATATTCAATATTAGTGAAGTAAGTGTTGTTTGGCGTGCTTAACAGGGACACTTTTGTTCTGTATGACTTATCAAATTCATAATAATATTGATTATCAATAGAAAAAGTATCTTTAACCCTATATTTAACCTTATAAGTATTCCCAGATTTTATTATTGGATTATTTATTGAATAGAATATTAGTATATTTGAACTGGATGATTCATTCTCGACAATTATTTTCCCAGTATATGTATCCAAAATTGATACATCAAAAACATTTGAGTATG
>Ga0169931_10001361_pt1 | contig 40464 bp, 20 predicted proteins | sample Kivu_15m_20L_FD_129675 | JGI IMG/M metagenome (GOLD analysis project Ga0169931, IMG submission 129675) | Freshwater microbial communities from Lake Kivu, Western Province, Rwanda to study Microbial Dark Matter (Phase II) - Kivu_15m_20L... | ecosystem: Environmental > Aquatic > Freshwater > Lake... | reverse complement strand
GATACATATATGTATTGGTCATTAATTCGTGCGAAATATGGCGATGAAGTTCATGCTGCTCTCGATCTCAGGCAAGCACTCAAGTTTGCAAAAATTTGCAGGAAACAGTACCCTTGGTTTTTACCTATTTTGAAAACAACTGCTATTTGTCAAGCTGTTGCTTCGGCAGTGCCGGAAAAATTCAATTGGCTCGCTCAATTAGCTGGAATTAAAGGAAACAGGACTGAATCAGTTCAGACTCTTGAATCTTTTCTAAACCACCCCTTAATAAATACTAAATTAAACTTCCTCTTTCCAGAGGCAGCTTGCTTTTATATCGCTTTAAAGTATAATCTTGATGGTGACTTTAAACCGAAGGGTATTCACTTGAATGAAAACCCCTCCGAATTACTTCTGTTTGGACAAATATGGCTTCATTCGAAAATGAAGGAGCCTGCTTTGCTGATTCAAAAATTAAACATTCTTGAAGCTAAAATTAAGGGACTCGATTTTTGTTACCTAAGATATTTAAAAGCAGAGGCACAATTGAACCAGCTAGTGGATCCGCAAAAGGAATTTTTGGCATTTATTGGTTGCTCAAAAGGCCCTTCGTTTAAAAAATCTTCAATCAGGAAACTAGCCTGGTATCAGTTAATGCAAGGAAATGAGAAAGGCTACAAGGATTGGATGAGACTCATACCTTCGACTCCAGCTTCCCCTAATGATGAAGATATTCAAGCAGACATAGAATTTAGGCAAAGCAGAACTCCTTTGCCGGAATTAATTAAATCGCGCGTATTGTTTGATGGTGGTAATTATTCTGAAGCTTTCAAATTCGCCCAAAACAGCAAGCCGGAAAATCTTGAACATTCACTGGAAAAAGAATATAGATTGGGAAGATGCATGGAGGCGCTTCAACAAAGCCGGATTGCATCCATACATTATAAAAAAGTCATTCGTGAAGGCAGTCAGTCAACAGAGTACTTCGCAGCCTCTGCTGCTTGGCAATTGGCTCTATATTATCAAAAGCTTGGTAAAACCGATTCTGTCAATTACTACTGCAATTTGGTAGAAACTCTTCCAAACAAGGCCTACAAAAAAAGCCTGAGCATGAAAGCCCGGGCTTTAAAAAATAACAACATTGAAAAGTAATTAAAAACGAGTTCCGATACTGAAGATAACCTGATGGCGATTTAAGGTTAATTCGGCCGGACTTACTTGAGCCAAATTGGGATTGTACGGGAAGTAATTTTTTAATTGTCGTGCGTACACGTAGGCCAAATCAAAGTAAAACCAGGAAACCCGATAACCACCGCCTAGTGAATACAATTGCATAGCCTGGTTAATGTTCGCATTAGAGTATGGATTTCCAAGCCACTGAAAGCCTCCCCGCAAATACAAGTCGTCGAAACGAGCTTCGCCACCAATTCTTAAATTACCCGTAGAATTCAGTCTGTTTCTGATGGCATCGTTGGTATTGTCAAAAATCCCTGAATCGTCAACCAATCTGTTCTTGCTATAATTCACCGTTTCATAATCGATTGAAACTATTCCATTTTTACCAAGAATAAAGGCTGCACTTAATGTAAATCGGGAAGGCAAACGTAGTTTGTATTTAAAAGTACCTGGGAATTCAGAATAGTACTGACCAATCGATAAATCGGTATCCATGGTGTAAGTAAAGTCCGAATTAACAGTATAATCGAGGGGGATGAGCGCTGATGCCCCAAGCCGTAACATGTCGTTTACCCGGTAAATAGCGCCGCCACGAAAGGCGATGGCAGTAGCGCGGTCATTTTGATTAATTGTATATTTTAATGAATTGAAACTGGCAATGGAATCGGCCTCATCTCTTTCTGTGTAGGTATAATCAGATTCAAAAACAACACGTCTAATCGACAAACCTGCTCCAAGGTAGAGTCTGTTGCTATGATTAGCTGCGTAGGATATAGTAGTTTCCCCAACTCTCCCTCTGCTTTCAAAGGTGCCTCTTTGGGTAATTCCGCCGCCGGCGGGACCATAAAGTGTGTAATACAAGGTTCCCGCAGAAGTATCAGCTTTCGGGTCAATCAGAAATGCGTTAATTGCTACATATTGATCAGGTGCACTAAGTTGTCCAGGCTCAATGCCTGATGCAGAACCAGCGATTGCTTCGGCAATCGAGCTTTGATTATTGAATCCTTTGTAAGTCCATCTCTCTGATAAATTGGATGTCTTATTGTATCCAATGGCAAAGGTTGACCCTTTCCAGCCTCTGTTTTTTAAACGGTCAACCCCCGGATAATTAAGTACCAAATGAAGATTTTGGATATTTAGATTGTACTTTCTGTCGTCCTGGCCTGAACCATAAAAATTAGAGGAGGTGCTGTTATTAAAAATGGACATGGAGCCTCCAAATTCAGATCTTTGGTACACAGCCAATCCGGCAGGATTTATTACGGCACTGGAAAAATCACCACCTATGGCACCTGTTGCTCCTCCCATACCCATCGAAAGAGCAGTGCCTCCTGCATTGGTTTGGGAATATCTAACCGCATCATCTATGGATTGACCGTTTAAAACCGGGGCGAGAATCAATCCCGCTCCGGTGAATATTGTGAACAACTTCATTTGAATTTATCTTCTGGGTGATGAAATAGACTTACTGCCGCCCCGTGAACCTGAAGAAGGTGCCGATTGTCTCGAAGGTGCTGAAATACTACCACCCGAAGACCTTGGAGAACTGCTTCTGCTTGGCGCCTGATAAGAATTTCTTGCAGGTGCAGGTGCTTGGTAAGAATTTCTTGAAGGAGCAGGTGCCTGGTAAGAATTTCTTGAAGGAGCAGGAGCCTGGTAGTTTTGCCTTGAATTATTTCTAGGAGCCTCATATTGTTGGTTACCTCTTGATGGAGCTGATTGAGCTGGACTTTGAAAGCGCTGGTTTGGTGAACTTTGCTTTGGAGCCTCATATCTTTCATAACTTCTTGAAGGCGCATTTTGCTTAGGGGCTTCGTAACGCTGATAGTTTTGTTGAGGAGCACTTTGTCTAGGTGCCTCATATCTCTGATAGTTCTGCTGCACAGGATTCTGTTTTGGAGCTTCGTATCTTTGATAGTTCTGCTGAGGCGTTGATTGTCTCGGTGTCTCTATACTTTGGTTACGGCCAGGTTGTGCATTAGGATTTACAGAAGGCTGTTGTATTTGAGGTTGATTATTTACTCTTCCGGGTTGCTGAGAATTCTGAGCAGGTACAGTTTGTTTTGGTGTATCGTACCTCTGAATGTTTGGCGTAACAGTATTCTGACGAGGTTGAGTAACTTCATTTTTGTTTTGAAGATTCTCTGCACCTCTTACTGGCTGCGTAACAGTTGCATTTGGTGCACTCGAATAGTTTCTGATATCATTGCTGCCTTTCACCGAAGAATTGCTTCTCACTCCAGTATTGTAATCATAATCAGGCATGTATGTTCTTGGTGTTTGGCTTTGAACATTGCCTTTAACTTCATTTGAAGGTCTGGTTACAGGTTCAACTCTATCTTTTACAGGAGTTGTTACATTTTGAGGTCTTGCAGATGCAGGACTGTTATCAGGAGCAGCAACCGATCCTTTTACCGGAGCAGAATTGTAATTACTTACAACAGAAGGCTTACCTTGTTGAATCAAGTTGTCTTTTCCTGATAGAGCTGGATTTACGACTGTGTTTTTTCCATCTGCAGTTGTTGTGCCTTTTCCAGGCTGTACTGTTTGATTAAGATTACCAGCTACACTGGTATTCGGCTTAACAGCAGATGAAACTTCAGGTTTTATAGTTTGATTCGACTTTGTAGGCTCACCTTTCGTAGCAATTTGAGCACCTGTCTGGCCTTTTACCGGCTGTGACTGAGCCTGACTAATGGTGGTTTCTCCTTTGGTTCCGCTGGCTGTTGCAGGTGAAATGGTTGTACCGGTTTGACCTTTTACTCCAGAAGGATTTTTTACAGATTCAGTCTTAACTGTGTTGCCTGCATGTGTAGCAGATACACTTTGACCAATTTCTTTAGAAAACAAAGATGTCATTCCAGTTTGTTTAAAACTGGAGCCACCTGCAGCACCGGGTGTGTTACTACCATAGTTTGTTACATTATTAACAACCGTGTTGTTGTAGTTGTATGTATTGTTGTCAAAACTATTATAATACATTGGGTTGTTCATCATGTTATTGTACATCAATGCATTGGAATAGCCCAGCATATATCCATTGTTAAATGCATTTCCTCCATTGAAGCCCCAAGGATTGTAACCCCAAGGATTGTAGCTGAATGGAGACATCCAGGGGTCGTATCCCCAATTGTTCCATCTCCAGGGGTTGTTATACATTTGCCAAGGGTTGTTCCAGCCTGAGTTCCAGCCCATGTAAAAACCTGAGAAGGAATTCCATCCGATGTTAAATCCAGGTCTGTTCCAATTATTAAAACCCCAGGGTACATAAGGATTGAAAAAGCCATAGCTGGAATAAATGCTCGATCCAAACATCATTGGATTTGGATTGTAGAAATAGGAATTGGTAAACCAGGGATCGTAATATCCAAACATGTTGTTATTGCGATGGAACCTTCTGATTCTGGATGAATACATGTAGTCATAATAATCATCCATTTCAAAAGGATCGTTGTAATAGTTATTTACTACCGTACTACCATCGTTTGTTGAATAGTCCGTTGGGTCTGTAATTCTTTGGTATCCGTCGTTTTGCGCTGGTTGCGCTGATCCCGAACCTGCATCAGAAAAAGCGGAGTTTTCGAATTCAGAGAGTTTTCGAGCTTCTCTTTGTTCTTTTTTAGCATCCCGGAGAGAATAATATCTGTCATCAGGTTCCGCGCTGATTCCCGGTGTGTAAGTGCTGCAGGAACTGCTGAAAGCAATCAGAAGCGCTCCTGTTAAATAATGAAATAGTTTCATGGGACCAGGTATTAAATTTGTTGTGAAATACATTTCTAAGCTTGCAACTGGTTTATCTTTATTTTTGTCGCAATATTCACCAAAAGACAAATACCATACCATAAATTTATGAGTAAAGAAAATGCAAGCCGCGAGGAGAATTATTCGCAATGGTACAACGATATTGTTATAAAAGCAGATTTAGCAGAAAACTCTTCGGTTAGAGGATGCATGGTTATCAAACCTTATGGTTATTCAGTTTGGGAGCGTATGCAGCGTCAACTCGACGATATGTTTAAGGAGACAGGACATGAAAATGCGTATTTCCCTTTGTTTATTCCTAAATCCTTTCTGAGCAAGGAAGCCGCACACGTTGAAGGGTTTGCTAAAGAATGCGCAGTTGTCACTCATTACAGACTTAAAAACGATGAATATGGTAAGGGGGTCATTGTTGATCCAGATGCCAAGTTGGAGGAGGAGTTAATTATCAGGCCTACCTCCGAAACCATTATTTGGAATACCTATCGTGGCTGGATCCAATCTTATCGAGATCTACCCCTTTTAATTAATCAATGGGCCAATGTGGTACGTTGGGAAATGAGAACCAGATTGTTTTTGAGGACAGCTGAGTTTCTTTGGCAAGAAGGACACACAGCCCATGCATCGGCCGATGAGGCCGTAGAAGAAACACGCCAGATGCTTGATGTGTATGCGCAGTTTGCAGAAGAGTTTATGGCCATGCCGGTAATTAAAGGGGTAAAAACTGCTAATGAACGCTTTGCGGGTGCAGTTGACACCTATTGTATTGAAGCTATGATGCAAGACGGTAAAGCACTTCAGGCAGGAACTTCGCATTTTTTAGGTCAAAATTTCGCAAAGGCATTTGATGTCAAGTTTACAGGCCGCGATGGTAAGCTTGATTATGTTTGGGCTACTTCCTGGGGGGTATCCACCCGTTTGATGGGAGCCTTGGTGATGACTCATTCGGATGACCAGGGTCTGGTATTGCCGCCAAAGCTTGCTCCTGTTCAGGTGATTATAGTACCTATTTACAAAGGGGATGCAGAAAGAGAATCGGTACTTGAGTTTTGCGATGGGATTTTTAAAAATCTAAAGAAGCATGGCATTCGGGTAAAGGTTGATTCAAGAGATACGCACAAGCCCGGTTTTAAATTTGCAGAGCACGAATTCAGAGGAGTGCCTGTTCGAATTGGAATTGGACCGAGAGATATTCAAAATGGAACAGTAGAAATTGCCCGAAGAGATACATTGGAAAAGGAGGTGCTTCACGTTCCGGATTTGGCAGAGAAATTAACGAATCTGTTGGAGCAGATTCAAAAGAATTTATATAATAGGGCTTTTCAGCGAAGAGATAATTTAACATCCAGAGCCGACACCTGGGATGAATTTGTAGATATTCTGGATTCAAAAGGTGGGTTTATCAGCGCTCATTGGGATGGAACCTCTGAAACAGAGGAAAGAATCAAGGAGCTTACAAAAGCGACAATAAGATGCATACCTTTGAATAACCCAATGGAAACAGGCAAGTGTATTTTAACAGGTCAGCCTTCTGATCAAAGAGTTTTGTTTGCAAGGGCTTACTAACCGTAAAAGTGAAAGAAATACATGTCTGAAAAGAAAAGTTCTGCCGAGGAGTTAATCCTTGAAACGCTTCGCGATAAAGCATCGCTCAAATACAGCATTTATAAACTCACTGAAGAGGTTTTTAATGAACTTAAGCAGGTGTTAAAGGAGCTTGAAATTGAATTCAAGCAGAAAACGTCAGAAATTGATCCCCGGCTTAAAATTGAATTCATCGAAAACTCTCCATACTCGGTGCACTTAAGAGTGGCTGGAGATGTTCTGGTGTTTGAGATGCATACCAATGTATTTTTATTTGATTCGCAGCACGAAGTGTGGAATTTATCGTATGCACGTGAGGATCAAAGCAGGGGCTTTTGCGGATTAATCAATATTTATAATTTCCTTGCTGATTCAATTCAATTTCGTCGATCAAATGATGTAGGCTACCTGGTTGGAAGGTTGTTTTTGAATAAGGACAGGCACTTTATGGTGGAAGGAAAGCGGCAAATGGGATTTTTGTATAATAATTTCTCAACAGATGTTCTGGAGAAGCAAAAGCTAAGACAGGTTGTTTTATCGGCTATTTTATACTGTTTAAATTTTGATTTACTGACTCCACCTTACGAAACGGTTCAGGAAACTACGTTTAACCAGATTACAGAAAACGCACAAACAATTAAGGCTGTAACAGGAAAACGCCTTGGATTTCGATTTCACAGGGATGAAGATCAAATTATTTAAAATGAAAAATCCCCGGTTTTACCGGGGATTTTTTTATTGTTTAATAATGCTTTTACTTCCTGTTATCTCAATTCTTCGGTCGTTTGAAATATTCAGGTGGTAGGCTCCGGCTGGAAGATCATTGATATCCAGGCGGATGTTGTTCAATCCTTTCATCAAAATCAGTTGCTTCGAAAAGAGAATCTTACCGTTTGAAGCGAACAGTGTTAAAATCGCTTCCATATCTTCAGATGAAGTAATTGCAACATTAACAAAATCTCTGGCAGGATTCGGAGAAATGCTAACTTCATTTCTTGTGCCTTCTTCGCAATTGACAAATATAGGTTCGAAGGTTTCTGAATTACCGTTGAAATCTACCTGAATCAGTCGATAATATTTTCCACCTGAAGAAAGGGGAGTCAATGTTTCGTTGTAAGATCTGTTGGTTGTCGAGTTGCCAGATCCTTCCGTTGTAATAACCTTGATCCAGTTTTGAGCATCATCGCTTTCTTCTATGTAAAATTCCTTGTTGTTGGATTCGGAAGCAGTAGCCCAATAGATTTCTACTGAAGAACCGTTACATTTTCCTTCGAAACTAATCAGACTAATTGGTAAGGCATTATTTTCTCTGGAGCCAGCAGTCCAAGTTGAGAATTCAGGTATTCCTGATTTAACAAGCTTGTTGTTGGCAGCATCAAGTGTTGCCCATTGAACATTCCAGTAAGCGCCGTCAAATCGCCATAGATCCAGTTCTGTTTCAACAACATTTCCTAGTGAAGTTGCCAATTCATCTTCGAAATAATTAAAACTCATGGTTGCATCCAGAGAAGAATTATTGCTCGGGTGAATTTCATAATACCTGTCAATCCCAAATCCTGCATTGAACACCCTTTGCTGATGACCTCTGGTTATTGTTGTATTTCCCATGTTGGCTGATGAAGTAAGCTCAACACCAAGACCAGCAATATTATTTTCAACTATGTTATTCAAAATCCGCTCAGCTGTTATCGTGCCTGAGGTTCCGAACAATCTGTTGTCCATTGATTCATTTACCAGAGTTCCGCTGGAACCTAAATCGATATTAAAGGGACCCATGTTCAGATCACCCATGCTTAGGTCAAGGTTGCCGCTAACACTAATGTTTGAACCAAGAGTGAGTTCAAGGTCATTAGATGTTTTGTTAACAGTTAAATTTCCAAAAGAAACAGGGTTACCTGTTAGAACAGTAGATTGTGCTCCACCAAAAACAACAGGTTGTTGATTAATATTGAACTGACCACCAACAAAAAGTGACTTTTGGAATTCTAAACCAGATCCATTTTCCATTGAAAGAACAGCGCCTGAAGCAATTTCACAATTAGCACCAATGGTTGCAGAGCCTTCGAATGTGCTACTTGCACCTGCAATCACCACCTTACCAAAACCATTGATTGAAGCGTTATTTGAATTAATATTACCGGAAACATTCAGACTGTATGCAGGAGCAATAGTAACTACCACTCCTGAATTTAAATTGATGTCTCTGCAAATTCCATTTGAACCGGTACTAATATTTGGCTGGTTAGTAACCAGCCCGATGATGATATCGTCGCTGGAGCCAGGTACTGTATTGGGTTGCCAATTGCTAGCAAGGTTCCAATTAGAGTTTGTATTTCCAGTCCAAATAATGCCATTTAAAGCTTCTCCAAGCTGAAAAGTTCCAAAAGCAGTTAATGCAGGCATTGAACTGTACAAAGGATAATTTGAAACACCAGATTGAATGCTCCAAACTCCGGCTGAAAGTCTGCTACCTATAAAGTTACTTGAGTTTGCAGAAGGATCTAAATCAGCTGAAACATAAGTGAACTCTGCATCATAGCTTGTAAATCCGTTTAAAGAGGTTGGTGTTAGAGTCCAGGTTCGGTTGCAAGATTTATTCGCATCCAATCCACCTAAGTAGAGGGAGGGGTGATCTCCGGCATCAGTTCTTGCTAAAAGCGAACCTCCAGCAGTGACTGATCCATTAAAAATAATCCTTGCAGGCGTATAGTAGTTATTATCACCAATTTCAAAGTTAACTGCAGCTGCAGCTGCAGGAATTACTTTTCTTAAATTTCCATTTACGTAGCTGGATAAACTTCCTCCTGTAACGCTTCCTCCTACAGAGATAGATAATTCATTTGAATTGGTTCTAATAATACCTGAGATCAGGTTCAAACTTTTTACAAAGATTGTTGAATTCAGGTTCTTGATGCCACCTCCTTGAACATTCATATTGGTGAAACCAGTTGATCCGGAGAACTCCTGATTAGTACCAAGTAAATTTATTACTCCAAATCCTCCTTGAACGAATCCTGACAAACCTGAGAAATTTGTCCAATTTCCGTACAATGTGATTGTTCTATTGTTGATATCGCTGAGTGAACCGCTAAGAATGGACAAGTTTCCGTTCACAACGATATCCTGATTGGGTAGCCATTTTTGTCCAGCTCCACTGAAGTGAATATTGTTGTATGTGGTTCGGCTAGGTAATATAGCAGTTACCGAAGAGTTAAATTCAAAAGTACCACCTGTATTGGATGTAAAGGCTGCATAATCTCCACCAGGGAACAGGAAGGTATTGCTTGCAGTAGGAGTTATATATACTCTGCCAGTACCGGAGCTTACGCCAAAATTGTGTCCAAATGTATTTCCAAGTGAAAGTGTTCCATTGATGACTGAGGTAGGCGCGCTCTTGCCATTGTCGGAAACTGTAATAGTATGCCCTTCGGCAATAACAATGTTCTTTCCTACAGGGGCAATACTAGCCGCAGGACCATCATGCTGCAGGACCACATCGGTTGACCATGAATTAAGGTCATTCCAATTACCGCCAGAGGTTGCATTTCTGGAGAAATAGGTTTGAATAATTCCAAATTCGGAGGATTCTCCTGCAGTGAAGTCACCTCTGATGAAGTTAACCCCAGTTAAAGTAATTTTATCAGTTGCTGCATTAACAGTCGAGGCTATTCCTCCAACAGGGGTCCAAACGTTGTTGAAGAATCTACCGGTTACATAGTTTAGCTCATTCCCGCCAAGTGCATCACCGGGAAAATAAGAATATTCATGATCGAAGGTGGCAGAAGGGGAGAATCCACTGGAATTAATACTCCAATAATATTTCAGTTCATTTTCTAACACATCTGTTGTTGCAGGATGTGGTACATTGACAGGTTTTGCTGTAATGCTTCCGGCAACAGAGTTGGATGCAATGTTATATGCAGCTGGAGTATATTTCAGCGTAGTTCCGAATGGGAATGTGAATGAACCTGTGGAAGGACCGAACATTTTTCTTATACCGGCATCAGAAACGACCCCGTTCAGGCGAATCATGATGTTTGTGTTGGTAGTGCCTGTAATTGTTGCAGATTCGCCGAAAGTGAGCAAATGATTATTAATGTACAAGAGTCCCTGGCTTAATTGCAAGTTTGTATTGATTGATAAAGCGGCAAACAATTCTGCCCCGGCAGGATTGTTAAGTCTTAGCTTATCAAAAGTCGCTGTTCCGTCACCGGTAATATCCTGTGAAGATGTGCCGCTTAAAACAAAGTTTCCTGCACCTGCTATAACATCAACATTGGAGTTAACATCACCAATCACGGTTAATTGGTTGTCTCCAATATTTACATTTCCTGAAACCATGGAAATGTTTCCATTTACCCTCACGTTTGAGTTGGATCCCAATGAAACAGTTCCTGTTGGGAAGGTATTGTTAATCAGAAGGTTTGAAAAATTTGTCAGATTGTTTAGCAGGCCGTCAATAGACTGATTGCCGTTACTGCCATTAAAAATTGTTGTTTGCCCGGTACTCTCAGGTCTGAAACCACCTGTTGAAATTCCAATTCCAGCACTAGTGTGTGTATTTGTAAAATCACCACCAATGGTTACATCTAATCCATTAGCTCCAAATTGTGAATCACCTTCCAAGAAAAAGTCATTTAGGATAACCAAAGGCAAGCTTGTGTTTCTCACAATTTTATTTGTTGTGGTTCCATCAATAGTAAGATCGTAAAATGGTGAACTGGATGTCATCATGAACGTCATGTTGGAAGCTGTATTACCAGTACCAACAACTACTTCACCTCCGGTAATGTTGAAAGTGGAGGGGTCAACATAAATATCACCAAACATGTTGGATGCATTTCCAGCCCGGTCGATAATTAGAAGAGCATTATCGGACATGCTGAAAGAAGAATTGGTATTCAGGATTTCAAACTTAGCCCTGTCGAGATTGAATGAGCTTGGTCCCTCCGGATTTTTACCTCTCACAAGCACGGTTGAGTTACCACTTTGGTTGTAGCTTAAACTACCTTGCAGAGAAAATACTGACCTGCGTAATTGTCCGTTAATATTCAATGTTGCATTGTTTCGCACGATCAAGGTTGGTGATCCCGAAGCTGTATATTCAAGATCATTGTGTGATGTATTTGCGAAAGCCCCAATATTAACTGTTCCGTGGTTAATTTCCAGTGTACCACCTAGCACCAAATCAGAACCGTTGGAATTGTGTTGGGCAATATTAATGGTTGCACCAGTGTGATTTACAGTTAACCTTGTATTTCCTGGAATATAAAAGGCCTGATTGTTTGCATTTGACAGAGTTAAGGCTCCGGCTCTGTTGATTCGGAAGGTACCGTTCACCAGTTGAAGCCATTCGTCTGTAGGTGTTGTAATTGTTCCAAGTGCTGTTAATTCAGTGACAAGCGAAACACCTGTGCCTTTGTCGATTCGAAGTTTATAAAAGTCGAATGTTGCAGAAGCATTGGTTCCATCTATAACAGCAGCTGTATTTCCTGTCATATTCAGGATTACACCGTTTCCGGAATTTAAATCCAATGTTCCATTGTTGGTTATGTTACCATTAATACTTATGGTGTGCTGTAGTCCTGTATTTCCAGTTACATCAATGGCGGCTCCGGATGAAATATTCAGATTACCCTGAACATTAAGCGTTTGTTCATTAGAGCTATTTATTCGGATTTTACCTCCGGTAACCAATAAATTCCCCATCACGGTTACGTTTTGGCTCGAACCAGAAGAAAGGTTCAGTTCGGCGTTTGCATGACTCCCGCTAACCGTAATGTTTTCAAAAACCAAGAGATCTCTAGCCGGGAGATTGATTTTATTAGAAGAAGCCGGTGAAAAAATCAGGTTTTTGTAGCTGGGAATTTCCATGAGAGTAGGGCTGGAAGTAACCAGCGGCAGCGTAAAATTTGTGCCTGATGTATAGTATTCGGTTGTACCGCCTTGTTCAAGGAAAAAGAGACCAAAATCTCCAGCCGGGAAGGCTGCAGTTGCGGAAGAAGAGGAAATTCTCACTTTTCCTGAACCACCAGCGGTTGAATAAGGCAGCGCTCCAAAGTTGTTGCCTGTTGTAGTGCCCAGATCGAGCGTTGAACCGGAAGCAATCAGGAGTGATCCTGAATAAGTATTGTTGGTTGTAACAGTAACAGTATGGTTGTATCCAACATCTCCTACAAACACAGGAACATGATCATTTGGAATAGAGGATGATACGTTACCACCATGGCCAATATTTGACCATGTAGTTGGGCTATTCCAGTTGCCCGAAGCCCTTGAATAGTATGGTACAACGGTGCCGAATGCAGCAGGAACGCCGGCTGTAAAGTCTCCTTCTAATTTACTGAAGCTATTAAATCGAATTTCATTGGTTGCTTCATCAACAGCATTAACGTCATTGATTGTTGTGTAGGCAATTTCTGAGTAATTATAATACCCTGGTATGTAAGCCGTGTTATCGGGAAGGTTTCCGTAATTGAATACAAGGTTCATGCTGTTTGCAGGAATTCCTGCAAATCCAGACTGATTTACTTTCCAGTAATACGGATACGCATCAGGATCGGTAACATAAAGCTGTTGAGCGTTGACCGGCCTCACATTTAAAGTTCCCCAACTTGAGGGAGCAGAGTTGAACGTGATCGATGCCGGGGTGTAATTTGTTCCGGAACCGAAAGGAAACAAAAAGGAATTGTTTCCTGAAGCGAATTGCTTCGCGATACCACCATCAGAAAGGAAACCTCTGGTTCTGATGAATCGGTTGCTGGAGAATCCTCCGCTACCAGCGGTGATTGTAGAAGAACTTGAAAGATTTAAGGAATTGTTTTCAATACTAAATACTCGTGCGGTTTCGAGATGCAGATTATTTACAATGACCATAGAGGCCGTGGCAATTACTTGCGCAGTACCTGACGAACCTCCGGTATTCGAAAGTTGAAGTTTAAAGAATGACCCATCGCCATCGCCATGGATAATTTGAGTTGAGCTGCCGTTAAGATTTAAAATACCCGAACCGGATCCAGTTATTGTTGTGTTATTGGTAACACCGTTTTTTACATGAATGGTTTTTGTTCCACCATTTAATTCACCGGAAAGAACCTGAAGACTTCCGTTTAACTGGAGAGCACTGATGCTGCCAGCGAGTGTTAAATTGGAACTACCAACTTTCTCAACCACAAGTGAATTAATACCTGTGTTAGATGCAGAGGAATAAGGTGTTGCAGTTGAACCTGACTCGACTTTAATACCCCAGGCAAAAATCCCAAGGCTGGTGTTTCCTGTATATGTTTCCGCACAGGCATTGTTGCCTAAAACAACTCTTAAACGGTATTGTGAATTTCCCGCTGATGTTACAGAAATTCTATACCAACCATTGGCTTCAGCAGAAATAGTTGCATTGGTTACCTGGCCATTGCTGGAAGAAACTGAACCAGCTCCGCTGAGATTAAACCAGGCAATAGCCCTGCTATTAAACTCACCTGTTTGAAGCGAAATGCAAGTTCTGCCATTCGGCTTTACGAACATGCTGGCTGTGACCGGTCCCGAAGATGGAATTATTGGTGTATAGAATCTGTGAACACCATTTTGGTTGGTTTCATAAATGGCTTCAGCCGTAAGTGTGTTTGAAGGTGATAATTCAATATTAGGAGTTGATGTTAATCTTTCGAAAGTATAATTAGCACCGTTTACAATGTTTTCTGGACCACTAATTAAGTTACTACCGCCAGCCGATGCGAAGGAAGCAGTTCCGTTGATGGTGAAATTTTGAGGCAAAGAGGAATTGAATCGAATGGAGTTGTTCCCCGAGATGAGTGTAGCGCCATTGTTTACTGTGAAATTTCCACCAACAACAACATCATTATCAAGTGCGTTGAAAACAGGTGAATTTGAAGAAAGAATATTAAGATCATTCAACACAACCAAAGGTTGTGAAGATGCGCTTTCACGGTTTGCCGGACTTCCGTTAAAAGACCAGTCGATTGTATTTAACCTTACCTGTCCGGATCCGGCATTGGCTCTTCCGATATTTACATTGTAAAAAGGAACCGTTGAAGTAACATCGCAGTGGATGTTGTCGGTTGAGTTAATATTAACGGTACCACCTGTAACATCGTAATTACCAGGAGATGAAACCACCATAAATCCGCCGTGAGGCGTGATGGAGGTATTGGTATTTGCTCTTGTGATATTGATGGTTCCACCGTACATTTTAAAAACGTTTTCAGGGTAGGGAAGCGAAAAGGTTGCATAATAACTTTGTTCGCTCGTACCATCGCCGCGTATGTTTAATGTACCAGAGGTCATGATGAAGGTACCCCTGTGCGTAGTCGCAGTTACCGAGGTTCTGAGAATTCCAATATTTACGTTTCCTCCATTTATTTCAAGGCCTCCAGATTCCCGAAGTACAATGGCTTTTTGTCCGTTTAAACAGGTAAAACTACCTCCGGAAATCCGAATCGTGCCATAAGGCACAACAGCGCCTCCAACACCACCATCGGTAATTTCAGCACCATCGATCCATAAAAGAGGAAGAATACCTGTAGAACCATGATCCCAGTTACCTGAATTTTGACCAAAAAGACGAGGGATAGTGATGTTTGAACCAAGGCGCAAGGTCCCGTTTCCGAGTTGGTTGAAGGTTTTACCGGCACCAACAAAGTTTACTGAAGCTCCCGATGCAGCTGTTACAGAAAGCTGGTAGCCCGTATTTTTATTAGAATTAAAGCCATAAAATGTGGTAGAGCTTCCAGCATTTAAGTTAACAGTGGTATTTGAATTAAGTCCAAGGAAATTTATGTCAGCTTCACCGTTATTTGAATTGGCGTAATCGGCACCATTTTGAAAATCAATGGTTCCATTGTTTGTTAGTGAACCTTGAATATTGATGGTATGATTTGAGTTGTTGTTACCTAGATTCCATACACAACCTGAACCTATGGCAGCATTTCCGCCAATGTTGATTGTCCTGTTGCCTGCAACAGATGCAATTTGGAAAGTTGCAGTGCCGGCTCCTGATTTTGAAACACTTAAGTTTCCATTAATCGTTATATTGTGATTAACTGCGATGGTAATTCCCGCTGCAGTAGTGTTGTTTATTTCGAGGTGATTGTATGTATTCAGGTTGGAATTTAAAACAAGTGCAGAAGCACCGGTGTTGTAATATTCGATTGTACCACCATCGGAACTTGTGAAATTAATGTAATTGCCATCAGGCAAATTAACAGTTGACAATCTCAGACGCCCTTTACCTGAAATTGGACCGAACGAGTGACCGGTGGTATTTGCAAGATTCAGCACAGCACCTTGATTCAAGGTAAGAGATCCGATGGTATCGTTGAAGGTGGTGCTTGTAATAGTTCTTCCATTGAGAATCACAACCTGATCACCAGGCTGTGGTACCATTGGGCTAACAAGGGTATTACCTGAAGGGTCGGTTGTCCAGGAGTTGGCATTATTCCAGTTACCAGATTGGTAGGAGTAAAGAGCTGATCGAACAGTTGGATCTATAGCAGTCCATGAACCGGCAATAAAGTTTGAATTTGTTGAAATAATTGGGTTTGATCCAGGAGCACTTGGATTGTTAGGAGTAACAACTTCGCTACCGTTCCAAACCCTTGGAGCATAAAGTGCAACTGAGCCAATAACCTCGGCATTGTTGAAGGTAAAACGTAGTGTTGAGGTAATAGCAGAAATATTTGTAGACTCAAGTTCCCAATGTTTTGTAAGTGCGTTATTAAAATAAGGAATGTTTGGCTGTCTGGTAGGCACTGCTCTAACTGAAATAGCACCAGTTCCTGTAACAGTGCAGGTAATGGCACTTAATTGAAACGGAGTATAAAATCCACCGGATCCAACTGGATAAATACCGGTTGAAACCATTTGATTTCTGAAGTTAGCCGCGTTTAATGATTCTTTCACAAGGAAGCCTTCACCGTCGGTAACGATGTAGCGTGTTGCGCTAAAAGATCCAACCAAGGTTGCATTTGAAGCGAGTTTACAGGTATTGTTTCCAATACTTAAGAAATAAGATCCTGCGGAATTCATATTTAATGCAGCCATTACGCGAACTCCGCCAGCTAGTGACTTGGTTCCTGATCCAGACAAGTAGAGTGTTTGATAGTTAAGACTCCCAAATATTTCCTGGTCTCCTGTTCTGTTATAATTAATCCGTGAAGCGGCATTATTTGTTACCAAACTTCCAATGGTATTATTTGCACCACCCAGATTCAACACGTGTGCTGCACCATTCATATCAATAGCTCCTGCACCAGATAGGTCATCACTAAGTGTGACTGTGCGTGCTGCCGAACCGAAAGCGAAAGTTCCGGCACTTACAGTCATTTTACCTGTGGTAAGATTATTACCAGAAAGGGTTAGTGCAGCACCTGCTTTGTTTACAATAATTTCTGAAAAATTCAATGCAGTATTCGTGGTTAATGTTGCATTTACATTTCCCGAGAATGATTGGGTTCCACTAAACGTTAAGGTACCGTTGGATCTTGTGAAATTTCCATTTACAGTAATGTTATCAATGTTTTTAGCACCTGCAGAATTGAAAACAAGATGATGGTAGGTGGTTGATTTTACCTCCTGAACACTTCCATTGTATGCTACTGTATTTGGAGCAGTTGAGGCATTGAAAGAACCGGCAACAGACATTGGCGCAGTAGCACCCCTGTAGGTAAGTAAGCCACCGTTACCATTAATGAAAGATGAGTTAACGGCAGTTCCTTCGAGTGAGGATAAAACAATTAATCCTGTAGCTCCGGCTGCCTCATTCGTTAAAGCGATGTTACCTTCAATAAGAATTGAGTTAATAGTAGTTGAGCTGGTTCCAATGATGGTTTGAGGAAAGGTAGTAAAGCGTGCAACGCTATTGTTAATAAGTCCGATCACTCCTGAAGTGGAGATGCCTCCTCTGAATTCAAATACTCCTGATATTCCGGTGGCCACATCCAATCGCCCTGTAGCATTAACAATCACTAATTGGTTGAATTGAGTTGTTCCCGCATCGTTGTTATCTCTTAGAGTTCCTGAAATGGTTGCTGTACCATTGACCACCAGATTTGAAGAACCTACGTTCAAGGTTCTTGATGCGTTCACCAAAAGGTTATTAACTTCTACCGGCGCATCAACAGTTACGGTGTGATTAATTACAACATTATCTCCCGGACCGGGAGTTCCGGCAGGACTCCAGGAAATCGTGGACCAATTTCCATTGCCGGCTGATGTGTAGTTTGTTTGAGACCAAAGTTTCTCAGAACATCCAAAAGCTAAAAACAGTAAAAGGCTTAACCTTATTAGGTAGCCTGAAATATTGTTTTTGCAATTTGATTTAAACGAGGTAGAGTTTGTCAACATTTTAAATCAGGTATTTGTGTTAGAAGATTAATTGCCTTCGAACAAACACCGGATGCATTGTATTCTACCTCTTCTTCTTCTTCCTTAAAAGCGCAACAGCCAAACTGAAGAAGAATGGCGCTGTTATTAAGGAAAAGATTAGAATTGTAGGAGTTTTGCATCTGTGAGCTGTTTTTCAGACGCTTGCTTCTACCTGAATGCTTACATTAAGTTGCCTTAATTAGGCCTTGTGTCTTACTTATCAAACAGTTATTGAATATGAAAATTTTGATTCATTCCAGCTTTGTAAATGACTGTTTTACAACAATATAACGTGCAGTCGTATTTTAACAGATCCTCAAAAGTGACAAAAAACTTACACAGAATTCGATACTTCAATCACAAATTATAAAACGGGAATTAAACTGTTTGCTACCCGAAACAAGTTTAATGAGATAGTAACCCGGTAAAAGTGATGAAACATCCATGGGGATTGGGTTTTGACGACTCAAGTCGGACTGAAAAAGAAGTCGGCCACCGAGCTCAAAAATAAAGAGTTGAGTTGCTTCTATCGACTCACGGTTGAGTTGAATATTTAGCTGTCTTTTAGCTGGTTGAGGGTAGATCCAGAGAGGTTGTGATTGTTTAACCGGAGCAACGATTGAAATGGTGTCCGAAAATTCATCAAAATTGAAACGAACCCGATAATGGATTCTTCCGCTTAATTCATCAATGTGTTCGAATGAATAATTGAGGTCTTCGGCATCGCTGCCGCATATGCCAGCGATAAAATGAATGGTTTGAAAATTATAAGATTCATCAGCGAATTCAAGGCCCATGTCTGAACATGTTTTACCCGAAACAACTGTCCAGCCTAGCAAAACAGAACTATCGTCGGTAATATTCGCCTTAAACCTATCAATTACCTGGGCATTGGAAATTGAAAATGAGAGGAGAGTGAAAAAAAGTAACGAAGTTTTATTCATGCTGTTTTTAACGCAAAAAGCTTAACAAAATTACAAAAACTATTTTAAGTTAGAAAATCTACCAAAAACACCTAATGGGAGTTCTTGGTTGGTTTTGGACTTAAGGTACAGTTCTCCAGATGTGAGTTTTGAAGAAGTAAATGAAGAGTTTATAAAGAAATTACGAAGAATTAGGGAAGAAAAGCCTAATGAATATGTATTGATAATTAGAAAATGTTCTTCAGGTTCCAACAATGTCATTACATCAGAAATGAGCTCTTTCAGTTGCTTTTCCAGTTTCCAACTTTCACCTCCGGCTCCATGCCCATAGGCGGGCGGATCCATTATAATTCCATGGTAAGTGTTTCCCCGACGGCCTTCTCTTTTTACAAATTTTAAAGCATCTTCAACCACCCATCGAATATCGCTTAAGTCGGAAAGTTTTTGATTATCGTTGGCCCAGCTAAGGACCTGTTTAACCGAGTCCACATGTGTTACGTCGGCTCCTGCACTTTTAGCTGCAAGCGAAGCAGCTCCTGTGTAGGCAAACAGGTTTAAAAACTTTGGACGGGGATTTTGGATTTTTTTGATAGAGTTGGCAATGTAATCCCAATTAACCGCTTGTTCGGGAAACACCCCAACATGTTTAAAAGCAGTTAGTGCCAACCGAAGTTTGAAGGAGCAATTTTTACCGTCGTAGGCAATGAACCAGCGATCCGGCATGTCTTTTAGCTTTTTCCATTCACCAGCCGAGCTGCTTTTAGGAATAAATTTAACATGAGCCTGTGACAGCCACTCTTTTTCTGAAAGAATGGGAGACCAAAGCGCTTGCGGTTCTGGTCGTATAGTTACGTATTTGCCAAATCGTTCCAGTTTTTCGTTGTTTCCTGAATCGATAAGTTCGTAATCTTTGAAGTTTTCGGGAGTAAGTAAAAGCACGCGCAAAGATAAGTGAATCCACCTTACTGATTTGCGTAAGCTCGTGAAAGGAGTATTAACCTAAAAACATCGATGTATTCAAGTAAAAAGAAAAGCCCCTTGTATTGAATTTCTTTTAGGAAAACATGAATCTTTAACTTTGTTTGCAATAGAATTGAATTCTATAAGTTATCTATTCATGTTAATTCACACATTGGTTTAATTATGGGAGTTAAATTAAAACTACTCTTGTGTGGTTGTATCTTATTGGTTAACAGTATTTATTCACAAGTTAATCAGGAAATATACTATGTGTATTTTGAAAGCGATAAAGCGATTATTCAAGAGAAGGTTTTTCCCAAATTGACTGTTGGAGTGCAGGATACGATTTTTATAGAAGCGCATTGCGATTGGCAGGGTAGCAGACAGTACAATGCAGATTTGGCCATGAAACGTGCAAGATCGGTAGAATTGTATTTAAGAAATAAAATGGGTATTCCCGAAGGAGTGATTGTCCAAAAGCGTGCATTTGGAGAAGAGAAGCCCATAGGTGATAATCAAACAGCAGAGGGGAGGCAAAGCAATCGGCGAGCAGATATTATCATCAGGCGGGAGCCTGGAATAAAGACCGTTAAACCTGAAGTTACCAGACTGAAACCAAAGGCAGATAGCCTCATTAGCTCAAACGCGCCGACATTAAGTCAAGAACTTCAAAGAAGTTTATTGACCGGTAAAAACATACGCATAGATAATCTGAACTTTAAACCTGGTTTGGACATCATTGTGCCTCAAAGCGAGCCTGTGCTTTTTGAGCTTTTGAAATTACTCGAGGACAATCCAAAACTTGAAATTGAATTGCAGGGTTATGTATGCTGTACTGAAGATGGAAGCGACGGAGCTAATTTTAGAACAGGTGGCGACTACCTTTCGCGCGATAGAGCGAAAGCTGTCTATGACTTTTTAATCGAAAAAGGCATAGACAGAAATCGTTTGGAGTACAATGGATTTGGTGGAAGCAATAAAATTGCCAATCCTGAAGTCACATTAGCAGATCAGAATGCCAATCGTCGGGTTGAGATCAGAATCAAAAAGAACTGATGGAAGGCACTATCGAATAAAGACCTTCCCGGTTTGGTTAAGATTCTTTCCTGAAACTTGATAGATATACAAACCGGATGGCAGATCCATCAGGTTTACAGATTCAAGGTGACCATCAGATTTTATGTTCAGAATTAGTTTTCCTTGTAAGTCATAGAGCTGAAATGACTCAAGATGATTTGATTTGCTGTTGATTTGTAGCAATCGGCCCCATTGACTAACCTGGACAACCTCTTGTAAATTGGTGCAGGCGTCTACCTGAATTATTCCGGTTAATTGAGCCGAGCAGCCCTGAGGGTTTGTAAAAGTGTATGACACCTCGAAGCTTCCTGAACCTGAACTTGATGGAGAAAAGGTGTTTCCATCAACAAAATCACCACCATACGTTCCTCCTGCCGGGAGAATTTGAGGCAATTCTATGCTGCTGAGCTGAGCGCAAGCAAACAGGTTTAAATCACCTTCCAATTCGGGGTTTGTAGCTATGGAAAAAGCTAGAGAGGGCGTTCCTACTATTTGAGGATTCACAGATACGATCCTGATTCTGAAATTATTGCCAGAACTATTTTCAGGAAGGGGAAATGAATAAACGGCTTGAAGTGTATTGAATGTCCCAAGCTCAACAGGTGTAGCGAAGTTTCCTGTTTGATCGCTAAGTTCCACAATAAATTCATTTTGAGGCTGGAAGGTTCCACTGATCTCAGCAGAAAAAGAAATATCAGCTCCCTCACAATACGAACTTTCGTTTACAAAGGCCTGGGAGATAGTGGGCTGACCGGGAACTAAAAAGCAGCAGGGCTGCGACCAATTGCCGGCAATTCCATTGGTAACAGCTCTTACGCTGTAACAGTAACTTGCGTTTTCAAGCAAGGAAGCAGTTTCCACAGAAGTTGATGTAATTTGTGTGATATCCGGATTTCCTGACAGAGGAATTGTAGAGGGATTGAGTTCAATTTCATAAAAACCTGCACCAGAAACCGCCTGCCAGGTAAGTGTTGGTGTATTTGAAGGTGCCGACGATGAACAAAATGAAGTTGAAACAACAGGTGTTGCCGGAAACTGCGGCGTTCCGGTACCGGTTGAAAACCACCGCACTGTCCATGCAGATGTGTCATTAGCATGAATAGCTCTCACCCTCCAGAAATAAACTGTGTTAGGTTGCAAAGGTCCAATGCCTTGCTGGGTGTCGGAGTTGCCATCGCTTGAGTTTATGTAGGCTTTGTTGTATTCCAGTACTCCGGCACTATTGAACTGATTTGTAACGTCAACCTGAAGATTATAAACATCAATTCCGTTGTGCGGAGCCCAATTGAGTGTTGGATTTAGACTGGTATTGAGGTTTCCGTCAGCTGGGCTTGTAAGATTCACAAAATTGCGTGTATTGAATGTCCAGACCGTAGACCAGGAAGACGTATCTACAGCATTGCGCGCTCTTACCCGCCAATAGTAAGTTCTACCAAAAAACAAATCAGAAATAAATGATTCAGTATCGGAGTTGCCATCGGATGAATTTATGAATGCGTTAGTAACAGATCTCAATGCAGGTGAATTAAAACTTGCGGATGTGTCGGCTTGCATATCGTAAAAACTGACTCCATTATGCACTGCCCAATTTATGGTAAGTCCGGTCCAGGTATCGGTATTATTGGGGGAAGTTTGATTAACAAAATCTCTTGTGTTAAAGGACCAAACAGATTCCCATCGGGAGGTATCGACCGCATTTCTCGCTCTTACTCTCCAATAATAAGTGGTGCCAAACAATAAATTATTGATAAAGTGTTCGGTATCAGAATTGCCATCAGAAGAATTGATGTAGTTTTTGGTAATTGTAGTTGAGAGAGGCGAGTTAAAGTTTTGAGATGTGTCAATTTGCATATCGTAAAACAAAATGCCAGTGTGAACAGCCCAATTTATGGTAAGTCCGGTCCAGGTATCGGTGTTGTTGGGCGATGTTTGATTAACAAAATCTCTTGTGTTAAAGGACCAAACAGATTCCCATCGTGAGGTGTCGACTGCATTTCTCGCTCTAACTCGCCAATAATAGGTGGTGCCAAACAATAAATTATTGATAAAGTGATCGGTATCAGAATTACCATCGGAAGAATTGATGTAATTTTTGGTGATTGTAGTTGAGAGAGGCGAATTAAAGTTTTGAGACGTGTCAATTTGCATATCGTAAAACAAAATGCCAGTGTGAACGCCCCAGTTAATATTGACTCCCGTCCATGTATCGGTTGAGTTAGGTGAAGTTTGAGTGACAAAATCGCGGGTTGTGAAATCCGAAGTTACCCAAACCGAAGTATCGCCGGCGACAAATGCACGAACTCTCCAGTAATATTTTTGTCCAAACCGCAGGTTTGCAGGATTATCTTCGGTATCTGAATTTCCAGAACTTGAATTGATATAAGTTTTGGTAATTGAATTAAAAAGAGGAGAATTAAAACTGGCGCTGGTGTCTATTTGCCGCTGATATCCAGCGGAAGCATTAACGGCTGTCCAATTTAAAAGAATACCAACAAAAACTTCGTTACCCTGCGCAGGAGAAGATATCGTGGGTGCATTCCAAGCTCTAGCAGTTAGAGACACCAACAAACAGACAAAAAGAAATAGTTTTTTTTCATGGATGTAGAATTAGTAGGGGATTAGGAAGGGAAATGAGCAAAAAAAATGTCGCTATTTGGGGTAGCGACATTTTAAAAATTAATCAGGCATCTATTCGAGCATATTTTGCATTTTTTTCGATGAAGTCTCTTCTGGGAGGCACTTCGTCTCCCATGAGCATGGAAAAGATGTGATCGGCAGCTGCGGCGCTTTCGATGGTAACCTGACGTAATGTTCGGTTTTCCGGATTCATGGTAGTAGACCAAAGTTGTTCGGCGTTCATTTCTCCAAGACCCTTGTAGCGTTGGACGGAGATTCCTGTTTCTTTGCCATCTTTCGCCATTTCAGAGATGATTCTTAAACGTTCTTCATCGTTCCAGGCGTAGCGCTGATCCTTGGCTTTTTTAACAAGGTAGAGTGGAGGAGTTGCAATGTAAACATAACCTTGTTCGATGAGTTCTTTCATATATCTGAAAAGGAATGTCAGAATCAAGGTGGTGATGTGGCTTCCATCCACATCGGCATCGGTCATGATGACAATTTTGTGATAGCGGATTTTTGAAATATTTAACGCTTTGGAATCTTCTTCAGTTCCGATACTTACTCCTAATGCGGTAAAGATGTTTTTAATCTCTTCGTTTTCGAAGATTTTATGCATCATGGCCTTTTCAACATTGAGGATTTTACCACGAAGTGGAAGAATTGCCTGGAAATTACGGTTACGACCTTGTTTGGCTGTGCCGCCTGCCGAATCACCTTCGACAAGATAAATTTCACATTTTGCAGGATCTGTTTCGGAGCAATCGGCAAGTTTTCCTGGAAGCCCGGTGCTACTCAAGGAAGATTTACGCTGCACCATTTCACGCGCTTTTTTAGCAGCATGGCGGGCGGTTGCGGCGAGGATGACTTTGTCGACAATTAACTTTGCTTGCTTTGGATGTTCCTCAAGGTAATTATTGAGCATTTCAGAAACGGCCATGTCCACAGCACCCATGACATCGTTGTTACCCAATTTTGTTTTGGTTTGTCCTTCAAACTGGGGCTCAGCCACTTTAACAGAAATAACCGAAGTAAGACCTTCGCGGAAGTCATCGCCTGAAATTTCAAATTTCAGTTTGGACAACATACCTTCCTTCTCGGCGTAGTTTTTAAGCGTCCTCGTCAAAGCGCGACGGAAACCGGCCAGATGCGTTCCTCCTTCGTGCGTATTGATGTTATTTACATAGGTGTGAATGTTTTCAGTAAAGGAGCTGTTGTAAAGCATAGCTACTTCAACCGGAATGCCTTGTTTCTCACCTTCCATGTAAATCGGCTCTTCGATGAGTTTCTCGCGCGTAGCGTCGAGATATTCAACAAATTCTCTAAGCCCTCCTTCGGAATAAAATGTCTCGTTGATGGGTTGTCCATCATCATTCAACTCGCGTAAGTCGGTAAGTATAATTTTGATGCCTTTGTTCAGATAAGCCAATTCCCGCATTCTGTTAGCGAGAGTGACGTAATTGTATACCGTGGTTGTAAAAATGGTATCGTCGGGTTTAAAATGAACCCTGGTGCCTGTTGAATTGGATTTTCCGGTAAGTTTAACATCGTAAAGCGGTTTACCGATTGAATATTCCTGCTCATATACATTTCCCTGACGCTGCACTGTGACATGCAACATGGTGGAAAGTGCATTTACGCAGCTAACACCAACACCGTGAAGTCCACCGGAAACCTTGTAGGAATCCTTGTCAAACTTTCCTCCAGCGTGAAGAACCGTCATTACCACCTCGAGGGCCGAACGTTTTTCTTTGTGGTGAATATCGACCGGAATACCGCGTCCATCATCCTGAACAGTAATTGAATTGTCTTCGTTGATGTAGACTTCAATGTTTTTGCAATGACCGGCAAGTGCCTCATCAATGGAGTTGTCTACAACTTCATATACCAGGTGGTGGAGGCCTCTAACGCCGGTGTCACCAATGTACATGGAGGGTCTTTTACGAACGGCTTCGAGTCCTTCCAGGACTTGAATGCTGTCTGCCCCATAGGAGCTATTTTGCTTGTTTTCTTCTTCCAATGTGCTAATTCTTCGTTAACAAAATAATAAATCCAAAAGCTGATTTGCTTGATGGAATCTTTTGCCGAAAGCCACGCAAATATAGCAAAAACAGGCATCGGAAATGGAGATCAAAAGCCTCAAAATGATGTTTTTTTTCACATAAAATTAACATCCCGCCGTTAGGCGGAAATAATTACATAAACATTTGATTAATAATAATTTATATACTTAAGGAACATACAATTGTTGAAACAGAATTGCGCCCGTCTAAATAAAAGCCCGGAGGATTGGTTTATCTTGGCAGAAAAATCTACAGATGCATAGAAGAGAGCTTCTTAAAAGGTTGATGACCGGTCTTCCCGGTGCAGCTTTGCTGCCCGGATTTTTAAGTTCGTGCAGTAAAGACCTTTTACCCGGAGAAATAAACTTTGACGGGGAGGTTCTTATTGTAGGTGCTGGCATTTCGGGATTGTATGCAGCGAAATTACTTTCAGAAAATGGTATTTCTTATCGCATCCTTGAGGCTTCAGAGCGTATAGGCGGTCGGATATTAAGCAATGATGCTTTTGCTGATTTTTCGGTAGAAACAGGAGCGCTAAAAATTCGAGGACAACGGTCGGTCTTTTTTGATTTGGTAAGCCGGTATTCGTCCAAGGCTCCCTACAGAATTGATAATGGTGCTTATTACCTTTATCAGAATCAAATCAGAGAAGAATCGTACATAAGAACGGCTGGTGATTTGGCCGGACGTGGCGAAACCTTGTTTCAGCTTATTGACAGTCTGGGTTCTTATCCCGGCAGCGATAAAAGCTTTAAACAGTATTTGATTGATTTTCCAGTGAGTGAATCTTTACATGGAATTGCAAATGCCCTGGTTGGAAATTCACACGGCAGCGACTCCCTTTCCATCGGAATGCTTGCATTGAAAGAGAGTACATTTGCCCAAAGTTCGGGATTGCAAAGCTTTGCTACGGGCGCCGGTTCCTTCTCCAAGCTACTTCAGCAGGCATTCGCCGCTGAGATAAATCAAGTTCTTTTTAATCAGGTTGTTTCAACAATTGACTTTTCAGGCAGCCGGGTAGGTGTCGCGACAACCAATGGTGATTTGTACAAAGCAGATGCAGTACTTTTAACAGTACCCTTGTCTGTTCTTAAAAACAGTGCTATCAACTTCATCCCGGCTTTGCCGGATAATAAAAGTATTTCAGTTCAATCCATAGGTTTCGGCAAGGCCATCACGGTGAGTCTTAAATTTAGCGCTGCTTTCTGGAAGGCAGATACCTCGGTCATTTTTGGAGGAACAATTTGTCCGGAATACATGGTGTCGAGTAAGGGGAAAGAAAGCACCGAATTTGTGCTTACAGCTTACTTGTGTGGTTCCTCAGCCGAGTCTATGGAATTGATGCCGGATCAACAAATTGTAGAATCTTTATTAGCAGAATTATCATCTATGTACGCCGGAACGGCTGTAAATACCTTATTCACCGGGCAGTATCTGGTGAAAAACTGGAGTGCGGACACCTTTATTCAAGGTGGAGTTTCTTTTCCGTCACTTGAATCGAAAGGACAGCGGGAGGTATTGGCTGAAAATGTTTCAGGGAAAGTTTTCTTTGCGGGGGAGGCCTGCAATGTGAACGGACATGAAGGAACGGTTCATGGAGCCATGGAAACCGCCTACATTGCAGTGGCATCAATTTTAAACTCATGAAGAATTTAGTTTTATTGTTTTTAATTGTCTGCTCAGCTTGTATCGCTGGGGCTCAAAATCATCTCGATTTGCGAGTAGGTTTTTCGTCAATGCAAGCAGGTGAATGGAATAAAACCATTTCGGCATACAATTTTTCAAGGCCCTGGCTCACTGAAAAGCAACCGGAACTTCAAAGCGCTATTGATTTTGGACTAGGTTATTCAGGGGTTGTTGGCAAGGGGATATTTTTAACTCCAGAGCTGACCTATCAACGCATACAATCAGAAGCTACAACAAATTCCAATCGGGTGTTTGTCCAAATGCGCTGGTTTACAGCTGGTTTGGCTTTGGATGTTTATCCCATGGAGTTTGGTTTGGACACGGTTTCTTTTGGCTTTCGGCCATTTGTCAGATTAGGAGTTGGGGCAGCCTCTGTTTTACCGAGGGTATTTATTGGTGATTCTTTAGCGTATTCTAGGAATGAAATTTACGATCCTATTATTTGGAATGTTGCTTTGAGGGCCGGGTTAGGAAGCAGAATACGCATTACTGATTTTTTGGATCTGACACCTTCGGTGATGTGGAATTATTTTCCCAAAATGAATCTGGAAGGCTTCGCAAATGCTTTGCATGGCACACTTCAACCGGGACTTTCGGATGAAGATCGGATACACCAGTTTGTTTTTTCACTCGCCTTATCCTTTCGAGTTGGCAAATACAAGAAGAGAGTATGATTTTGAAAAAGCAGTTTCAGTTCATCATGCTTTTTAATGAAGAGTTGCGGAAGGCACCATTTTATTAAGGCATTATTTTTGAGCAAACCATGTAAATTATAAACTATGAAATCAATTTTTTTAAGTCTTGCAGCATTTCTTTTTTCTGCCGGGATAGGTTTTTCACAAACATCCAAAACACCTGCAAATTCGAAACCTGCGAGTAAGGAAGTCAAAAAGGAACAGGCTCCGGCAAAAGCACCTGTTGTAAAGCCTGTTACGCCTACAACTGAGTCTAAAAAAACACCAACAAAAGCTCAGGAAAATGCTAAATCGCAACAGGGAGTTTCAAATACTCCTTCAAAAACAAAAAAAGACGGTACCCCTGACATGCGGTACAAGGAAAATCAAAAATTAAAGAAGGATGGCACGCCGGACATGCGTTACAAAGAAAACAAAGAGAAGGCAAAGCCTAAGCCGCAGACAAAATAAAAATAAATCAGAATCCCGGTTTTACCGGGATTTTTTTATGCATTTATTTTTTATAAATACATGTTTCGTTGAAAGTAAAGCATGTAAACTCCGGAAACAAAATTTGCTTTTGTTTATCGTTTAGTTGATAGTTATAATTGTTTGGGAATTCTTTCCTTTTTAAAAAGTGTGAAGCGAATTCACTTTCCAATCTTGCAGGCTCATGAATAAATATTTTTTTATTGAGTCGATGCATTAAATAGGGGAGATTAGATTCATTATTGGATGATTTTTTTAAATCAATCAGTAAATTAACTGGCAATGAATCCTGAACCTCAAACGTTTTATATTCAACTGCTTTTAAACTGAGCTGATCCCAGGCCAGATACTGCATTCGTAAATGCTCAATTGTTATTAATAAACAAAACAATCCTGCCAAAATCATGTAAACTTTTTTAATCCGGAGACATGATAAAGACATCAACAGAAAAATGATGGACAGAAAAACAAAGGTATCACCGAAGTCGGAATCTGATTTATTGTTTATAAACAAGAAAATAATCAGAGAAAGCATGGAGAACCCAATAGTAACTCGATGCCAGAACCTGTGATGAATATTTGGTTTTAGAAAAATAAACAGATTCAGAAAAGAATAAATAATCAAAATTCCAAAAAGAACCGTTAGTGGGATGGTAATCCACCACACATTATCCGGGAAGGTTTTTAGAAGTTCAAGAGTATATAATTTTTTAAGTTGTTCAGTAACATGGGTAAGCTCAAAATGAAGCCCTGATATTTTAAAGAAAAAGGCCGGAAACAGAATTGCCGGTATTGGTGTAAAGGCAAGATAAAAGTAATGTTTCCTAATTTCTTGTAAAGGATTTAGAAGGATGATTATCACCAGCAATAAAGAAAAAATTATGAACCATAAAACAGAACACCACAACAAGAAAAAGCTACTTAAAAACAGGAGTAAGAACAACTGAGCCGGATGTTTATAATTTTGAATTCCTGTAAGAATTTTCATACCGAGCAGGAAAAAGATCACAGAACCAAGGAAGTTCCAGTCGCCATTAATTAAAGGACCGCAAAAAACAACCGAAAAAAACAGAAAGGGTCTGTAATCAGCTTTGGGATTTATGCCCAGTGTAATGCTCCTGCTTAGAAGCAAAAAAGCAGAAATCCAAAGACTGAACATAATTTTATCAAAAAGGGTATTTGAATTGAAGCCCGATTTAATATATATGACTGCCATTTGAAAACTTCCGGCAAACTCTACAGGGAGTTTTTGATAATATGAGTGTGCAGGTGATTCGGGATTTGACAGGTCGTAATAAATTTCTGCCAGGTAAAAATCAAAAGGGCCATTGATTGTAACAAAGGAATGCGTGAGCCAAACCGGCAGGATGAAAATCATCATCAGGCTAATGTAGACTCCCAATAAGATGCTTTTTCTAAGTTCTTTAAGCTGGCTCACAATATTAAATCGTAAATGGCTTCCTGAATTTCAACCCTTGTGGAAAGTGTGTTTATTTTTTTGTTTTCGGCATCGGGATTCACCCGATTAGAAAGAAAAATATAAATAAGATCCTTTTCCGGATCTACCCAGGCCATGGTGCCGGTAAATCCGGTATGGCCAAAACTAAGCGAGGAAACACATTTGCAGGTTGGTCCTTGTTTATTATAATTCATTTCGGGCTTATCAAATCCCAACCCACGTCGGTTATCGTTTTCGCAGAATTGACAACGGGTAAATTCATTAATCGTGGCTTCGGTAATAAATCTTTGTCCCCCGTAAACGCCTTTATTCAGTATCATTTGCATGATTACAGCCAAATCAGAAGCATTGCTGAACAAACCGGCGTGTCCTCCAATGCCGCCCATCATGGCTGCTCCCTGATCATGAACATACCCATGAATTAATTGATTGCGGTATGTTTTATCGTTTTCGGTTGGAATAATTCGGTCTCTTGTAAATTTATCCAAAGGGTTGTAGCTGCAATTGGCAAGACCGAGTGGACGGTAGAAAACACTGTCTACGTATCGATCCAGGCTTTTTTCTTCGCGTTTTTCTATGATATATTTGAAGAAATAATATCCTAAATCTGAGTACTTATAATTCTTGGAGGTATTGACTTCGCAGGCAGCGATTCGGGCCAAAATGGTGTCGGGATAATCTTTTCTTAAAAATAAATCCTGAGCAACCTGAATGGGAAAACTGTCAGATAGGGTATTTCTGTAATATCTTTTTTTAGTTGCTTGATCTTTAATTGTTTCCTTGTAAAAAGGAATCCAGGCAGGCAGTCCTGCCTGATGAGCCAATACATCGCGAATGCGCATTCCGGCTTTGTTGGTTTTGTCAAGAATAGGGACATAATCGCCCACTGTTTTATCCACATCGATGTATTTTTCGTCCACCAATCGCATAATTGAAAGGGTGCTTGACGCTACTTTGGTAATGCTGGCAAGATCGTAAATATCATTGGTTTGCACCGGCAAAGAGCCGGGAAGGTAGGTATGCTTACCGAATGTTTTTTCATAAAACACCTTTCCGTTTTTTGCAATAAGAATTTGGCACCCGGGCGTTGCTTTGAGATTGATTGCCACTTTTGCAAGAGAGTCAATTTTTTTCAATGAAGCTGTAGAAATCCCCATCTCCAGTGGAATGGTGTATTTTAATCGAATGGCCTGGGCAATTTCAAGTCCGCTGCCAAAGGTATAGCGTTCGTCAACATGCACCGGCAATTTGCCCTTTGCTTTGATGCCTCCAAAAATTAACTGAGCAGTGAGTTCCTGGCTCAAATCGTTGTCCTCATAAGCCACAATCAATCCTTTGGGGGTAGCTGCATCTGAAAGACTTTCAAGGCTGTAGGGATTTGCGTGTAAACTAACAATTACCCGACATTGATTATTTAATGCTGATAAAAAATTGCTGATGGATGCATTTATTCCAGCCTTTTTGGACATGGTATTTTTAGGATTATGAACACTAACAACAACTGTATTGAAATCCTTCAGTTTTTTTAGTAGTTCAGGCTTTCGGGCAGCCAATTCATCGCGATTTACCGTAAACCCTTTAACGGAAGTGTACTTATTCAGGGTGGTAAACATGACATTATTAGCTTGCTCATCCACCGCGAGGTGGGCGATTTTTAAGGTATCCAAACCAGCCAAAGGAATCATGGAATTGTTTTCAAGCACTGTGAGTGATGCTTCTGTGAGCTTTCTGCGAATCAGGAGAGATTTTTCGCTATTGAGTTCGCTAACAAGATTGGACACTTGAGTGGCTTTGTATTTATTTAAGCCCATCCAAAATTTGGCTTCCAGAATTTTTCTGCAACGTAAATCAATTTCTTCCTGACTTATTTCACCTTTAGTAATTGCATCGGAGATTCCTTTAATGGCAGCGGGAACATCAGAAGCAAAAAGCAAAATATCATTTCCAGCCTTTATGGCTCCTAAATTAATTTGATTGGCAGTTAATCCGGCACTAATTCCCTGCATGTTGAGGGCATCGGTAAAAACAAGTCCCTTGAAGCCCAATTCCCTGCGAAGCAGAGTATCTACAACATAGGGTGAAAGGGTAGTGGGGCGACCCGCTTTCGGTTCAAGAGCGGGGATTTCCAGGTGGGCTACCATCATTGATCCCAGTCCAAAATTGATTAATTGTTTAAATGGGTATAATTCTATTGAGTCGAGTCTTTCGCGGCTGTGTTTGATTACCGGCAATGTTTTATGCGAATCAGAATCGGTATCTCCATGTCCCGGAAAATGCTTGGCATTAGCCAAAACGCCCATGCTTTGCATTCCGGCCATGTAGGCAATTCCTTTTCGGGCAACATTAAATTTATCAGAGCCGAATGAACGCATATTGATGACAGGATTGGATGGGTTGTTATTGACATCCACCACAGGGGCAAAATTCACATGAATGCCTATTCGCTTGCATTCCAGAGCAATTTGCTGACCCATTTCATAAATCAGAGAATCGTTTTGAATTGCACCCAGGGTCATTTGTTTCGGGTAAACCGGAGTTGAATCCAGTCGCATCGAAAGCCCCCATTCACCGTCAATTGAAATCATGAGCGGTACATTGGATAATTTTTGATAATAATTGCATAGTTTGGCCTGTCTAATGGGCCCTCCCTGCATAAAAATCAATCCGCCTATCTGCTGATTTTTCACCAGAGCAGAAATTTCATCTTGGTGACTTTTGGTTTTATTTGAATAGGCCGCAACCATAAATAACTGAGCAATTCTTTGCTGTGGCGTAAGACTATTCATGACGGAATCCACCCATATTTTTCCTTTTCCGGAAAACGGAGGATCCAGAGGAAAATCCAAATTAGAATTCACATCCGCTGGCTTGTAAATCGTTACAAACGAAATAACTGAAGCCAAAAAAATACCTGCAATTTTCATTTTTAATTATTGTGAGTAAAAATAAGTCGGAGTATTTCCTGATTTATCAGTAGATTGAATAACTATTAACATAAAATCGTTAATGTTTTTTTTAAAACAGAGCACTCATTTTTACGTTGTTAATACGATTAAACTGTTCTCTTTATTACCTTGGCTGTTCCATGAAACGTAAAATTCTTCTTGTTTTTGTTTTATTCTCTGCCGGCATCGGCAGGATCAATGCCCAGTTTGAAGGAAAAATTCAGTGGGGCGGCGAAATTTTCAAACCATCAAGCAGCACATCCTTTGCGGTTATTGGAAATTGGCCTGAAGGAGTCATGATGCAATCACGTACACGCACCAAATTATTTTCGGCGGGCAAAACATTCATTCAGCGCTTTGACGATTTGACCCTGCTTCCGCAATTTAATAAAGAGGTGATTCTGGAGACCAATAAGGGGGACAAAACACTTGAATATCAGGTGATGGAGCGCTTGGGAGATTATCCGGTGTTGTTTGCCACTTATTACAACAAACAAAAAGATAAAATAGAGTTGTTTGGACGCACCTACAGCACAGATGGTCAGCCCATTGGAAAAGAAAAGAAAATTGCACAATTCCCTGCCGAACGAAAAAGTGATATGGAATTATTACGATTTGTGCCTTCGGCAGATAGTTCCTCAATGCTCGCTTTTTTTTCGCAGCGTTTTGATAAGTTTTCAAACGAAAAAATTCAGTTTCAATATTTCGATAATAATTTGGAAAGTCGTTGGGAGCGAGAAATTGAGTTTCCTTATAAAGGAAATAATTTTTCTATTCACCGCAGTGCGGTGGATGCAAACGGACGGGTGTATTTGCTTGTAAAAATACGTTATGACAAGGATGAGCCCGCCGGCGAAGGTGGCCCGCCGTTCAGATACAGCCTTGTAACTTTCGCGGGCGACACCAGCACCGTTGAGGATTACGAGCTATCGCTCGGAAATAAAATCATTTCTGACATTGATATGTATGTTGCAGATTCCGGAATGGTTATTTGTAGTGGATTTTATTCAAATCGCGGACTCAGTCAGGCGGCAGGAACTTTTTTTCTGAAAGTAAATCGAAATGAAAAAAAAACTGAAGAGAAGATATTGAATGAATTTGATTCCGAATTTGCATCAAGTTTTCTGGAAAGCAGCAGAATAAAAGGACAAGTAGAACTTACTGATTTTAAGCTGGATTATTTTGTAAAATTCAAGGATGGCAGTTTTGGTTTGGTGGCAGAGCAATTTCTAATTGATCAAATCTGTTATCAGGATTTTCGAACCGGAATGATTAATTGCAATTATTTCTATTATTACAATAACATTATTGTGATTCGAATGGATTCAGATGGCGAAGTTATTTGGGCGGCAGATATTCCTAAGTACCAGGAAAGCAGCAATGACGCCGGTAACTTTTCATCTTATGCTTTTGGATTTGACGGACAATCTTTGCATTTTGTTTTCAACGACAATCCTAAAAATTTGACGGAGACCGACCAAAACCGGGCGCATCAGATGGATAATATAAAGCGTGCTACCGTTGTTCATGCCCGATTGGGACTTGATGGAAGTTTTACACGCGACAATGCGATGGCAGAAAAGAAAAGCAGGTTTTATTTTGTTCCCTCTTATGCCAAACAAATCAGCCCACGCTCAATCTGGCTTATTGGCATCAGCAGCAACAAATACAGGACGGGTGTTTTAAGCTGGTAAAATTATTGATTGATTTTCAGGAATTATTTTTGTCCTTTTTACAAACAAAAATTACAAGTTTAAGTACCATGTATGGTACCGAAAGAATGGCGATTGACAGCAAAGCTAATTTCCAGAGGGCCATGAAAAAATTTCTTGATTTTGTTCGTTCAAAGTAAAAACAAATCCACCTGAAATTTCAGGTTCGCAGGAAATAAGTTTCCAGCGTATAAAATCAGCCAGGGCTTGAACCACCGTGTTACGGGGAAGTTTGCTGATCCGGCACATTTGATTCAAACTCAACCATTTTTTATCATTTAAAATTTTGAGAACAAGTTGTTGTTTATCGGTGAAAAAAGCAGGTTTACTGTTGTTTGTGCTCGAAAATTTCCATAAATTTAAATGTACCGGACTGGCCATCCGGTTGGAAGCACCAAATCTAATCCAGGCTTTTTGGTTTTCGGGTTCGAATTCACTGAGGACTGGCTTTTCGGTTGATTCAGCGATTTTTACTTCTAAAATCTGCTTGCCTTCAAGATTGTGTTGTTTTATTTTCAACTCAACCGGAGGTTTGCAATACATGGATGCAGCGGCTTCAAGTACATAAATTTCCTCGTCCAGCCTGATTCCGGCAATGGCGCCATTGTCTTTCACACCAATCAGTAAAGTGCCTCCCTGTGCGTTTGAAAACGCAGATATGGTTTGAGAAATTCTGCGGGCCGAGTTGAGCTCGAACTTAAATTCCAGCGTTTGACTTTCGCCGCCGGCAATAAGTTCCCGTATGTATTGCATGCAGCAAATATAAACCTGATTGTAATTATCGATTAAGATAATTCATTCAAAAATGAATTATTCACAAGGCTGTTCATATCATTCGGGTTCAGGCCCCATAAATTTGCCCGGTCTATCAGTAAATTTGCCCCATGCTCGAAAAGCTAAGCATTAGAAATTATGCGCTCATCGACGAGATGGAAATGGATTTCCGTCACGGACTCACCATCATTACCGGAGAAACAGGTTCGGGTAAATCTATTTTACTGGATGCACTTGGCTTATTGCTGGGTGATCGGGCCGATTCTTCATCACTTCGGGATGCAGGAAAAAAATGCGTTCTAGAGGCTCGGTTTAATATTGAAAAATACGATTTGGAGTCCTTTTTCACGGCTCAGGACCTGGATTATGAAAAGATTTGCATCGTTAGACGGGAGTTTTCTCCGCAAGGAAAGTCCAGATCATTTATCAATGATACCCCGGTGAACTTGCAGCAATTGCGTGAACTTGGCCAAAGGCTCGTTGATATTCATTCACAACATGATTCATTGCAGTTGTCCGATTCAAGCTTTCTGCTTGGTTTGATTGATGGAGCCGCTGCCAATAAGAGCCTGCTTGAAGCCTATCGTCAGGCGTTTTTTACCTGGATGGACATCCGCCGAAGGCTTGAAAGTTTGGAGGAGGAGCAGAAACGTTTGAGCATGGAAGAGGATTTTATCCGTTTCCAGTTTAATGAGTTAAGCGAACTTCAACCAATTGATGGAGAAGAGCTTGGCCTGGAAGCTGAAATGGATAAGCTTCGTCACGCAGATAAAATTAGAGAACACCTTGAAATTTCTGCATCAACAATTGAAAACCCCGAGTTTGGTGCCCTGGCAAGCATCTACAAAGGCATGCAGGCTTTGCAAACAGTATCAGCGCTTTCGCGCGATGCCAAAGAATTGTCTGAACGATTAAAATCCGTGCACATTGATTTGAAGGATATTGTTGCAATTTTGCTTGAAGTATCCGAAAGCACCGAAAGCAATCCACAATTGCTTCAAGAACTGGAAACACGCTGGGACAAGCTGAATCATGTCATGCAAAAACACCGTGTCAATAGCGCTGCTGAGCTGAATCAACTTTTGCAAACCATGAGTCAGAAACTCGAACGTCAGGTTGATATGAGTATTGAATTGCAAAAGCTAAGCTCAAAGCAGGAGACTTTGTTTTCGGACATCATGATCAAGGCAACGGAGATTCATGATAGGAGGCAGGAAGTGCTGGAAAAGCTCAGAAATAATTGCCTCGATTTACTTTCGCGTTTGGGCATGCCCAAAGCAAGTCTTCACTTTAAACTGGAAAAGATAGCTCAACCGGATAAGCATGGTATTTCAAAAGTGCAGCTTTTGTTTTCGGCAAATGCCGGACAGGAGGCTCGTGAACTATCGAAAGTAGCATCGGGGGGAGAATTTTCGCGCCTCATGTTAAGCTTGAAAAAAATTCTGGCCGAAACGGCCGATTTACCAACTATTGTGTTTGACGAAATTGATACTGGGGTTTCCGGAGCCATTGCTGATAAAATGGGTGAGGTCTTAAGTTCCTTAAGTAAAAACCTGCAAGTGCTTGTTATTACACATCTGCCACAAATAGCCGGCAAGGGAAATGATCATTTAAAGGTGGTAAAATGGGAAGAAAATAACCAAACCATATCACGACTTTACCGGTTGGAATCGCCCGAAAGGGTAGATGAGATTGCTGCCATGTTGAGTGGAACAGAGCTTACTGATGCAGCGCGCACGCATGCCAAATCACTTTTAGGCCTCTGAAACCTTGTTTTGATTACTTTTACACTTTTGATGACGCTTTAAACAAAACGAAATAAATAACTATGAATCAATTACTTAAAGGAAAAAGAGGAATTATTTTCGGGGCACTTGACAATCAAAGTATTGCCTGGAAAGTTGCTGAAGAGGCACATGCACAAGGCGCTTCATTTGTTTTAACCAATGCGCCCATTGCCATGCGTATGGGCGAAATCAATAAGTTGGCAGAATCAACCGGAGCCAAAGTAATTCCAGCAGATGCTACTTCCAATGAAGATCTTGAGAAGCTGTTTATTGAAGCTCAGGAAGCACTGGGAGGCAAGATTGATTTCGTTTTGCATGCCATAGGTATGTCGCCCAATGTTCGTAAGGCTCGTCCATACACAGATTTAAATTATGAGTTTTTCCATAAAACACTTGATGTTTCTGCACTTTCACTTCATCGCACCCTGCATGTGGCGCATAAACTGGATGCTTTAAATGATTGGGCATCGGTTGTTGCGTTATCTTATATCGCCGCACAGCGGACATTCCCTGATTACAGTGACATGGCCGAAGCAAAAGCCCTGCTTGAGTCGATAGCCCGTAGTTTTGGTTTTCATTATGGCAAAGCCAAAAAAGTGCGGGTAAATACCATTTCGCAGTCGCCCACATGGACAACCGCTGGTAGCGGCGTTCCTGGATTCAAAGAGTTTTTCAATTATGCCGATAGCATGTCACCACTTGGGAATGCATCGGCAGAGGATTGCGCAAAATATTGCGTTTCACTGTTCTCTGATTTTACAAGGATGGTCACGATGCAAAATTTGTTTCATGACGGAGGATTTTCCATGATGGGAATAAATGCAGCCATGGTTAAGCAGATTTCCGAAGAATAACATGCATAAAAAAACAGGTATACATATTATATGTGTCTTTTTCACCTTGATGCTATGTTCAGTTCAACTGCTGGCGCAGGATGATGATGGAGGCGGCGGTCGGGTGGAACAAAGAAACCTTCCGTTTACTTTTCGTTTTGATGGCGGTCTGGGTAATCTTTTGAGACCCATGGCAATGCGAAGTAATTTTTATTCGGTTGGAGACATCAACGGGGGCGTCCATTTTGGTATCGCCAGAGGATTGAATGTTGGTCTAAATATGCGTTATACTGGTTTTCAGGTTCGGCAAGGAGCCTCTAACGTAATTGATACGGTAATTAATGGCTTAATAAATAGTGTCAGAACCATTTACAATGCTTACACACCCGGCATGACCATTAGTTATGACAAATGGGTGGGACAGAAGTCGTTTTTTAGTTTTCACGTAAACACCGGCTATAGTTTTGTGAATTACACCAAAATCAGAAATGCCTTTAAAGGAAATCCTGACGATGCGAAATACAGGGCATTACTCATTGAACCTGCCGTTCACTATGTTTTGTTTTTTCAGGATCGTGTAGCTTTTAACATGAAGGTTTCCTATAATTGGACCAACGGATGGTTCCGACCCGAAACAGTAGGTTTGGATAAAGGAGTATTACCCTATGTATCCAGCGATTTGAAAGGTAATATCCATTTCATTTCGTTCGGATTTGGGTTCCTTTACTCTTTAAAGAGAGTTGAATAATATGTTCGAGTTTGAGCATAAAAAAAACCGGCTAAGCCGGTTTTTTTGTTTTTGATTCTTATTCATTTTCGGGACCGTCTTCTTCTTGCTTTTTCTTCTTGCGGGCCTTCACAATTTTGACATCCATTTCTTTTGATTCCTCATTGTAGGAGAGATTTATTGAATCACCTTCAGCAAGTTTGGAGGCAATGATGTGCTCGGCGAGGGGATCTTCCACATATTTTTGAATCGCACGCTTAAGTGGGCGGGCGCCAAATTGTGAATCATATCCTTTGTCCACAATGAAATCACGTGCAGACTCTTCCAGTTTAATTTTGTAGCCCATGTTTTCTATCCGCTTGTAAAGCGAACCCAACTCAATATCAATGATTTCATTGATGTTTTCTTTTGAAAGTGAGTTAAACATGATAACATCATCAACCCTGTTAAGAAACTCGGGAGCAAATGCTTTCTTAAGAGCACTTTCAATCACACTCCTTTCATGATCTGTTGCAGAAGACACTTTGGCGGAGGTAGAAAAACCGACACCCTGACCAAAATCTTTCAACTGGCGTGAGCCAATGTTGGAAGTCATGATGATGATGGAATTTTTAAAATCAATTTTACGACCCAGACTGTCGGTCAGCTGACCATCATCTAAGACCTGTAAAAGGAGATTGAATACATCGGGATGGGCCTTTTCAATTTCATCTAAAAGCACAACGGAGTATGGTTTGCGACGTACTTTTTCAGTCAACTGGCCACCTTCTTCGTAACCAACGTATCCCGGAGGAGCTCCAATGAGTCGTGAAACCGCAAATTTCTCCATGTATTCACTCATATCAATTCGGATGAGTGCATCGTCGCTATCAAAAAGGTATTTTGAAAGCACTTTGGCCAACTGTGTTTTACCTACGCCGGTTGGACCAAGGAAGATGAAAGAACCGATAGGTCTGTTTGGATCCTTTAAACCGGCTCTGTTTCGTTGAATCGCTTTAACAACTTTGCGTATGGCATTGTCCTGACCAATGACTTTATCATTGATTTCATCATACATTTTAACCAACCTGCTGCTTTCGTTTTGCGCAATTCGTTGGGTTGGCACTCCGGTCATCATGGCAACAACCTCGGCCACATTGTCTTCACTAACGGTTTGACGGTTGTTCCGGGTTTCTTCTTCCCAGGCTTTTTTGGCAGTTTCGAGTTGCTCAATGAGTTGCTTTTCTTTGTCGCGCAAGCGAGCAGCTTCTTCGTATTTCTGAGATTTGACTACCTGAATTTTTTCGGCTTTTACTTCATCAATTTTGGCTTCGATGTCCAGTATATTCTGAGGAACATGAATGTTGGTGATGTGAACCCTAGAGCCTGCTTCATCCAAAGCATCGATTGCTTTGTCGGGTAGGTGACGATCACTTACATAACGTTGTGTAAGGGTAACGCAAGCTTTGATAGCTTCGTCCGTGTAGGTAACGTTGTGGTGATCTTCATATTTTCCTTTGATGTTGTTCAGAATCTGAACAGTTTCTTCTTCGGATGTTGGGTCCACGATGACTTTCTGGAAGCGGCGTTCCAATGCACCGTCTTTCTCAATGTATTGACGGTATTCGTCAAGTGTAGTTGCACCAATGCATTGAATTTCGCCGCGCGCAAGTGCGGGTTTAAACATATTGGAGGCATCGAGTGAACCTGAAGCACCGCCGGCACCCACAATGGTGTGGATTTCATCAATAAACAGAATGACGTCCGGACTTTTTTCCAATTCATTCAATACGGCTTTCATCCGTTCTTCGAACTGACCGCGGTATTTGGTTCCTGCAACAAGCGAAGCCAGATCCAATGTAATTACACGCTTATCGAAAAGT
>Ga0169931_10001360_pt1 | contig 40477 bp, 55 predicted proteins | sample Kivu_15m_20L_FD_129675 | JGI IMG/M metagenome (GOLD analysis project Ga0169931, IMG submission 129675) | Freshwater microbial communities from Lake Kivu, Western Province, Rwanda to study Microbial Dark Matter (Phase II) - Kivu_15m_20L... | ecosystem: Environmental > Aquatic > Freshwater > Lake... | reverse complement strand
GTAAGCTCCGGCTGCGAGATCTCATTTACCGCGATTTGCGGGTTCTTTAATGCAAAGTCTTTTTCCAGCCTTTCGGTCAGCTCCCTGATCCCGGATCCCTTTCTTCCGATTACTATTCCAGGTCTTGTAACATGCAGCACCACCCTAGTTCCAGTAGGAGTCTTTGATATTTCTACGTGGGAAAATCCCGCCTCCTTGATGGCGCCTCGCAGGTAGTCCTTTAGCAGCATCATGTTATAGTTATCCTTGATTACGTTTTTTACCGACGACATGACTTAGGCCTCCTTTGCTACCAGCTCAATATGTGTAAGAACGTTATTTTTCGGCGTTGCCCTTCCCTGTGCACGCGGAGTGAATCTTTTTACCACAACACCCTTGTGCGTTACGGCTGAGACGATTTTGAGTCTGTCCAGATCCATTCCCTTGTACTCGGCATTCGCCTCAAGGTTGTCAATAAGTTTGATAAACTCCTCTGCTGCCTTTCTCGGATAACGTCCAGACATCACGCCGGTATCGGATTTGTGTCCTACCTGGCTCTTGTAGCGTCTGAACGGCACTGCTCGCTTTGTTGCTATCACTTCCTGAAGGTTGTCACGCGCCTTTTCGATTGAAAGCCCGCTTATCATCTTTGCAACCTCGCGTGCATGTTTGTGCGAGATTCCTTTTTCTCGGATAGACGCGCGGACGTGCTTTGTCGGATCAAAGTTTGCAAAAGCGTAACCATAGTGCGGCATATTTCTCACTTCAACGGGACGTATAGGCTGGATCTTGATGCACCTACGCCTGGAGCACCATGCTGGACGCGTTTGTTGGTTCGGACATATTCGCCGACATAGTGACCCACCATGTGTGGTGTTATTGTCACCGGGACGAACTCCTTTCCTGAGAATACGTTAAGTGTAACTCCCACCATGTATGGCAGGACGATAAGATCCCTGATGTGGGTCTTGATTGGGTTCTTTAGTTTGCCGGCCTTGTCAAGCTTTATCTCCTCAATGAGCTTTCTTTTGCCGTCGGTGATTCCGCGGGTCAGAGATCGTCTTGCTCGCGCCGGAAATATCTCAAACAGCTTTTCAAGCGACATGTTCTGTAGCTGATCAAGCGGGATTCCCCTATAGTCAAATTCCTTAACCATCTTTTAACACCTTTAGATTTGAGATTTCTGGCATCATTTATAGCATTCCTATCTTTGTAGCAAGGTCACGTGCCTTTTCGACAGTTTCGAACTTGACAAAGGCCTTTTTACCGTTGATCGTCCTTGCCGTGTTTATGTCAACTGCGTCTTCCTCGTACAGCGTCTTGATGGCCTCCTTTATCAAGCTCTTTGATGCCTGCAGATCCACTATAAAGCAGATTCTTGCGTCTTTCTCGATTAAGGCAAACGTCTTTTCTGTGATGTACGGCCTTTGGATGATTTTAGTTGCCTGATTAGTATTCATTGTAGTGCCTCCATGAGTTCAAGGTGCGGTGATTTTATCTTTTCAAGTTCGCTTATTGCGGCCTTGGTGTAAACAGTTAGTCTAATTGGTTTTGAGCCAGGTGCCAAGTCAAGCACCGATAATTCGCCTGCCCCCCTGACATCCACGCCTGAGAACGAACCGCACGCCTTTGCCAGATGCTTTGGATCCTTTGCCACGATCAGGATGCTTTTTCCGACCTTGGTCTTTCTCCCTCGGATTACGGATCTGCCGGAGCGGGCCTTTCTGTTTTCAAGTCTCTTTATGTCTGCCGAAAGATTTAGCGCGTCAAACACCTTGGCAATCTCTTTTGCCTTGGAGATTCCCTCGGCATCATCAGACACTATGATTGGAAATGCTGAAATCTTGTCAACTATGTGTCCCCTGGATGCGGCCATGTCCTTTGACGTGGTTGCGGCAATTGCAGAGCACAGTGCGAACCTTTTTTCCTTTTTGTTGAGTTTTTTGTACACGTTTTTCTCAGATGTTGGTGGGTGGGCCTGTCGTCCGCCTCGCACCATTGCAACTCCGGCTGCCTCGCCGCGTCGCGGTCCGCCGCCACGAATTCTCGCAACTCTTGCCTGCCCGTGTCCAGTTGGAGGATCGTTGGATCTTGCCACCACATTCATGCCGGCGTTTGGGTATCTTCCCTGCCTTTGGTAATGGTGAGAGTCCAAGTTAACGAATACTTTGTGGATCAGATCCTCACGGAACGGCGTGGAAAACACTGCAGGCAGTTCTATTTCATCCTGCTTTGTTCCGGTAAGAGAGAATGTCTGAGCTTTCATATCACAATCTCCAGTATGTTTGGTTTGAGAACCTTTGAGGGGATGTTTCGTATCTGTGATCGGAACTTTACCAGTCTTCTGTAAGTTCCAGGAATCGATCCCTTTAACACCACATAGTCGCCGTTTACAAACCCATAATGTTTGAACCCACCTGCAGGGTTTATCTTGAATTCGTTTTTGTCAGTGTTGCTCATTATCATTATCCTCTTGTTGTACTCTACTCTTTGATGGAACCCTCGTTGTCCTGCTCTTGGTACTGTGTACATGATGCTTGCAGGCGATATCGGTCCTAATGAGCCTAGTGCCCTTACGCTCTTTCTTGATTTGTGTTGCTTCTTTTTTACGCCCCACCTTGTGATTGGGCCTTCCCATCCCTTTCCTTTGGTAATCGATGCCACATCAACGCTTGATCCAAGCTCGAATACCTCTTCGACCTTCACCTGCTTGCCAAACAATCCTTTTACGAAGTCAAACTGTTTTTTTATTTCTCCGCCCTTTACTGCCACTTCAAAAACATAGGGCTTTTTCTGTGAAATTCCAATGGTGTTAGGCAGTACGGCGACTATGGCAAAAACTGCATCTGCCCTTCCCAGAATCTTTTCTGCCTTTTCCAGCGCCCCTTCCTTTTGCTTAATTGTAAATAGTCTTGAAACCTCTTTTGGTATGTCGTTACTATACACATCAAAGAGCGCGTGTGAGCCGTATGTGTCATCATAGTATCCACGCATTCCAATGATGGAGATTGGCGGTGTTGCCACAACCGTCCCAAGGCTTACGAGTTGTTTACCCTGGTTCGGCGTCTTTTCTCTGTCGTCTATGCTGACTATTTGTATGCAGCCAACTTTGAATCCCGCATAGCCTAGCAGTTTTGGCTCCTCGGACGTAATCTCCGGCCAGCTTCTGATTCTTGCCTCCATGCTTTTGGCACGTCCCCTAGGAGAGTACGCAAGACTACCACGACGTGGCTGACTATGTTTTCTATGACCCATGGATAATCGAAAACATTTGTTAACCCCATTATATACCTAGGGGTAACGAAAGTTACGGAATTGTCATGCTACTGATCGTAACAAACAGTGTGATTGCACCTATAGTTATGCCGACAATGCCAGCAAGAATTGCAATCCTAAGAAAGTCTTTTTGCGATACCACATAATCACCGCAACATGTGGCATTAATTTGGGTTTGTAAAGTTCAAAATCGACATTATGCCCAGCATTGCTTCTTCCAGCCTGACAGTTGCCGTGCCCTGTCCTGGAAAGAAGTTGAGCACCTTGGCATTCTGGACCTCGTTTATCTTCTTTCCGAGTATGTCGTACAGCCCCCTGTTTGGGGCGCCAAATACTATCAAAAGCGGTTTTTCCGACTTTGCATATTCCTGTACGTGTGAAGCCGTTGCGTCCTTTCCCTTGCGCGATGTGAGTAAGATGTTTCCGTCCCACTCGTCAAGGATGTTTATGAGGCTTGGCCTTTCCTTGACCTTGTAGCCCCAATACTCTTGGATGTGATAGTCGGAGATCTCTTTTACCGTGATGGCGGGATCGACTGACTTTATCTGCACAGTTATTCTTTTTTTGTCGTATTCTTTTCCAAAATACGGAATCAGTTTGTGAACGCCGATGTCGACAAACGGCTTTCCCTTGTAGTGGACGACTGCGGCCTCCCGTATGTCGCCCACTTTGAGTTCCTCAATCTTTGATGACAGTGCATGATGTGGGATCTGGAGAGGGTGCATTATGCCGGCATATCTGAGCTCATCGATTTTTGGGAACAGCGTTCGCCTCAGATATTGCGGCGTTTCCAGATATTTCAGAACTGTTGCCAGAAGGAATCGGTCTTGCTCGCTTTTGCTTTCGTCGTAAATGAAGATCGTTCCGACCTTGAAGATTGCACACGCTCGTGCGATGGATGAGACTTTACGAGACTTGTCAAGCTGGGTTGCCTCATCCATGAGTGACGAGTCTGGTATTGCTACGGATATGTTCAAAAGTAAAAATGTCTATACGTTGGGTGTCGGGAATTTTTGTTTTGAGGCGGACGCGAATGCAGGGATTTTATCCAAGCCTACTTTTTCAAATTGCCTAGTATCTGTTTTGACTTGGGACATTCTGATGTGCTCGGTTCCTTCTTTTTGATCACTTGCAAGGTATATGCACGCTACGGCAAGTGCTGATGCGTCATCAAGTGACATGTCCGGCTTGTAGTTCCTCTCAAGAAACTCATTTGCTTGGTCGGAGCCAGCGCCTATCGCAACCGCATCGTATGCGATGTATGTGCCGCTCGGGTCAGTAAGAAACAGTGCGTTGCCGCTAGAGTCGACTCCGGCAATTATCAGTGCGACCCCAAATGGTCTTGCCCCGCCAAACTGAGTATACTGCTGGCACTGGTCTGCAAGGTGCTTTGCCACCGTCTCCACGTCGACGGCCTCGTCATAGATTATCCTGTTGCTCTGTGCAAAGAAACGCGCGTTGTCTGCCTGGCTTCTCGCATCAGGTATGTATCCAGCTGCGGCAAAACCAATGTGATCATCAATTTGAAATATTTTGTGAGCGTGATCTGAGATCTGAAGTTTGCGCGGTTTTTCCTCAACTGCAATCACTATTCCGTCTTTGGCCTTTATGCCCACCGCGATGGCACCTCGCCTTACCGTCTCGATGGCATACTCTACCTGATACAGACGACCGTCAGGCGAAAATATCGTAATAGCTCTATCATAACCTTGTTGAGAAGGAAGCAAATCTGACTCTGTTCCTTTGAAAGTTTAATTTAAGTTTAGTCATAACGCGCTCGTGCTACTAGAGATTCCATTCTACGGACACCAAAACGTGAGGGCGTACCATCCAAGGACGATCGAGATAACGATGGAGCCTGACCTCACTTTACAGGGCGACTGCATCATAGGGGTTAGTGCAGACAGTGGCTGCGTGGGCATACCTCATAAGATGAAGGAGATGATCAGGCGATCAGATTCCAAGATAACAATAACAATCCAGGTAAACGGAGACTCGTTTGTAGTAACCGGGCGAGGGCATGAGGATCTAAAGCTGGAAAACACCCACGACATAGTGATAAGAAAAAGCAGCTATCTGTGCCCAAGAACGTTGGCGATAAACTGCGACAAGGCGTCAGATGACATGCCGAGAAAAATGGTAAAGGAGTTGCAGGATCCCAAGACAAAGGGCCGGTTTGTAATCGAGGTCACTTGATCTTCTTGTTTTGCGAAAAGCTGCGGCTCTCCAAAACCTGAGCCACTGCACGGTTTACAATCTCCACCATCAGGTGCTCGTTTTGAGACGCTTCTGATTTTTTTTGCAGTGCTGGTTTTTTTGCAATGCTTTCGAGGATCTTTTCAATCTTTATTGACGTGGTTTTGATAATCGCAGAATACTTGGAATCCAAGTCCTTTGCTGATTCATTTGAAAGCAACTTTATGGACGTGCCGTAGTATTTTGCAATCGCGCCGCGAATCTCCTCAATCCGGACAATCTCTATCAGGCCGGCTTCTTTGAGGATTTCAAGGTGGTGCCTGATGGTTGTCAGTGCCTTGTTGTAGCCGCTCTTTTGAAGCTCTTTTGCAATTTGTTCCGTTGAGAGCTGCTTGTGGTATAACGCTTCGACTATCTTTGCTCTTGCTGGATCTTCGAGTGCTTTTGCCTGCGCGACGGAAATCGCCACGACCCTGTTGATTTTGATTGGTTTTTCAAGTATTGTAGACATGATATTTGCAACTCAAAGGTTCAGCTAAAAGATCGTCGCATCATATTTTTTTGTCCATTCGCATTAACTTTTTTATGCTACGATAAATCTCGTAGCAATCAACATTATGCCCATACCACTATCAAAACCATGATTGCAATACCACAATTATAGTACAGGAATCAACTTTTTAGTAGCAATACCAATAACTTGGCAAAAGCAAAAAAAACCGCAAGCTGGAAAATACGGTCTCCAAAAACGAACAAAGTGGTGCAAAGACGGACAGGTCGGACTCTGTGATTCGAGTTGAAAATTGAAAATCAGCCTTAAAGTGGCTTGCCGCTTATCTTCTCGTATGATGCGACGTATCTCTCAGACATTTTTTTGATTATTTCTTGCGGGATTGGCGGCGCGGTAGGCACCATCCCCTGCTTTCTTGCATCCTCAAACTGTTTCTGGTATCCGTTTGCAGTGAGCCAGTCTCGCAGTATCTGCTTATCGTATGATTCCTGTATCTTTCCCACCCCATAGCTGCTCTTTGGCCACATCCTGTACTCGTCAGGCCCAATCGAGTCCCCCAATACAATCTGGCCGTCCAGCTTTCCGAACTCCAGTTTCAAATCCGCCAGGATGAACCCGGCCTGCTCTGCGACCCCATACATGACATTGTAGATCTCGACGGATTTTGACTCTAGCCACGAATATTCATCTTCTGACACAAGGCCCCTCTCAATCGCAGTCTTTCTGTCTATTGGCTCGTCGTGTTCGGACTTGGTGGTGGGATCAAATATCGGCAAGGGGAGTCTTGCCGCAATTTCTGTCCTTGTCCCCTCAGGAAGGGAGATTGCGCCCTCCTTCCACCTCGAGATCAGGCCCCCGTAAAAATAACCCCTTACGACGCACTCGACTGGGATCATCTGCATTTTTCTGACTATGATCTCGTTTTTTGATACCGATTTTACAAAGTGGTTTTTTACAGGAATCTTCCCAAACCAGAATTCGGCAAACTTGGCAAGGACCTCTCCTTTTCGCGGTATCGGGTCGTGAAACTTGACATCGTATGCAGACACCCTGTCACTAAACTTGAAAAGAAGTGTGCCATCTCCAACATCATACACGTCCTTTACCTTCCCCGAGCCGAGAAATTTCAAATATTTTCTGAATTAGGTTAATTGGAATATGATTATAAACAATGTTGAATCGCCAGTTCCCGCAAAAGCGGCCTTGATTTTTACAAAACAAGACAAAAACTTATCAATGAAAATCAATGGATCACAGTATGCGGGACATAAACGAGATCATGCCAAAGATCCCAAATATGAAGTGGGGCGCCCTGACTAACAAATACCCTACAAACAAGAAGATAAGCGAGCTTGACAGAATGCTGCCCCATGATAAAAGGTGGCATACTGTGTTTGACTTTGACGACCGCGTTTATGTCGACAATGTCATGGTCGAAAAAAAGGACGCAAATGAACTGGCCTAGGACCCCATCATTCCGGGCATTTTAGGGGGAATTCGGTACGGCTTGGTTACAGAAATCCCGTTATCCGCCGTCACAGTCACCTGCTCAAGCGCCGCACCGTCAGGCGGGGACAGGATTACCTTTTGACCCGGCTCCAGAGTGCCAAGCGCCAGGAGATGCCCGCCGCCAAAGTTCACCCGGATGTTGGTCAGATCCTTTCCGCCCGTATTTTGCACCATCACGCGAGCAGTCACAAACAGATTTTGCGGATCCTTGAAGGGGTCGACGTCTATGGCGTACTCCTCAGTTGCAAGCGAGCCCTTTGATAGCGATAGAAATATCACAACGGATATGACGGAGACTGCCGCAATCCCGGCAATCACAAAGAGCTTGTACGCCGCCATCACAGTAAAATCACAATTCGTTCTATTAAGAATAGCTTAACTCTCACCTTGGGATGTAGAACATTATTGCAACTCCGGCTAGAACCACTGCCGAGCCAATCACCTCGTACCTGTCCGGCTTTTTCTTGTCGACCCAGTACCCCCAGATTATCGACATTACGACGAATATCCCGCCATACGCAGCATACACCCTCCCAAACTCGGCCGGCTGTAGCGTCTGGGTTATCCCGTACGCAAAGAGAACAAGACCCCCAACCAGTCCGAGTATCTTGCCTTTGTGTTCGCGCAGCCACTTCCACACAAGATAACCGCCCCCGATTTCCAGCAGAGCCGCGAAAAAGAAAACGGCCAGCGTTGTGATGACTAATTCCAAATCTTCTCACCCTTTCTTGGATAATAGTATATGATCAGAACTCCGGCCACCACCACTACCGTGCCGACTACGTCATAGACGTCTGGGGGCACGCCGTCTATGAGCCACCCCCACAGAACAGACATCACCACAAAGACGCCGCCGTACGCAGCATAGATTCTGTGGAAATGGGCCTTTTGAAATGTCGGAACTACCGCGTACAGAAACAGGACAAAGCCCCCTATCGCCCCCAGCATCCAACTCATGTCGTGCCGCAGCCACATCCACACAAGATAACCGCCCCCGATTTCGCAAAGACCGGCGGCAAGGAACAAGATCACTGATGTTGCCCACCGTGGCAGACCCACCATGCTGTATGGGGATCCGATTCATATTAAAATCGTCTATTCGCAGGCGCGCGCCTCTGCAAGCAGTTATGTTTAGCCTTGCTCTGGGATCGTAGAAAGCGTAGTCGTTGAAATGACGTTCGGTATGCGCCTGAGCTTTTTTGTGACTATCTCAGAGACCTCCTTGTGTGACGGCCCCTGCACCTTGACAAACAAATCGTACATCCCGTACGTTCCGTGTGCCTCCTTTACGCCGTCTATCTTTAGGATCTCCCTCATGACATCCATCTCATGGGCAGTTTCGCACTTTACTAACACAAATGCAATTTCCATTTACTCACCCTTGACTTCTTTGCGGGTTTTGAATGTTGGCTTTATTCCCAGCGTTGAATAGTCGCCGGTCGTGCATGTAAAGCATAGCGAATCGTGCGGGATTCCTACTGCGGCGGCCAGGTTTTCCGCATCGTTATACCCCAGAAAGTCAGCCCCTATGTCGCTGCGTATCTTTTCGATTATCTTCTCATCGCTTATGCCGTCGGTGGATCCGGTGGCAAGTTCTTCCTGCGATGGAAAGTCGATTCCCGCATAACACGGGTATTTGATCGGCGGGTACGTTATCAGCATACTTATTTTCTTAGCACCTGCCCTCTTTAGGGCCTTGATTATGGCCCTTGAGCTCGTACCGCGGACAAGGCTGTCATCAATGACCACCACGTGCTTTCCGTTTATGATGTCCATGATCGGTATTATCCAGCGGTTTATCTCCACCCTGTCGCTTTGGTGCGGCTCTATGAAGCTGCGGAGCGGGCCCTTTTTGCTGTACCTGTCCTTCAGAAGGCCCTCGTCAAATGAGAGGCCAAGCTCCTGTGCGTACCCGAGCGCGGCAGGCCTTGCAGAGTCCGGAACCGGTATCACAAGATCGGCGTCTTTTATAGGGAATTTTTTTGCCAAGAACTGGCCAATTCTCTTTCTTGCCATGTAGATGTTAGTGCCCTCCATTCTCGATGTAGGGTGAGCAAAGTAAGTGAACTCGAACGAGCAGTGCGCCCTCTTTTTCTGCTCTGAGAACATCTCCGACTCCATACCGTTTTTGCTGAACTTTAGGAGCTCGCCTGGGACCACATCGCGGACAAGTTTTGCCCCGACTGCGGCGATTGCGGAGGACTCTGATGCCACTATGGTGACGTTTCCGTCCTCCTTTGAGCCCAGCACCATCGGCCTGAACCCCCGAGGATCGCGTGCCGCATACACAGCATCGTCATCTGACACAAAGGTAAAGCAGTAAGAGCCGGCCATCTCGTTTTTCAGAATCGATAGTGCGCTGCCAAGCTTGCCGTTTGTAGACATCAGCGAGACCAGCCTCTGGGCCGCGACAAGCGTATCGCTTGCATTCTGAGGTGTGAATGTGCATCCGCCCACGAGGTTTGCAAGCTCTGCCACATTGGCTATCGTCCCGTTGTGCGCAATGCAGAGATCCTTGACCTTGAGTGGCTGCGCGTTCTCAAGGTTGCTTTTCCCAACAGTGGAGTACCTAACATGTCCTATGGCCGCAGACGATGCGTATTCTTCGGTAATTTCCTGAAACTCAGATGACGCCGACGACACAAGGCCAAGACGCTTTATTGGCGGTTTTTTTGGTATGGCGATTCCCCACGCCTCCTGCCCCCTGTGCTGCAGGGCGCGCAAGGCGTCAATCACCATCGGTATTACATTCACCCCATCGCGGCTAAAAATCCCCACAACACCGCAATTTTCCTTAACCATGCGACACCAGATCCCTCAGTGAGTTAAACCACTTGTCATGTGCTTTATCAACCCTTAGTTTGGCAACGGTCTTTTTACCACGAACAAACTCTACAGAGTCCCCCCCGAAAGCGCCGATCAGTCCGAACTTGATATTTTTGCTTTTAAGATATCCTGTGATTGCATCAGCCGTTGATTTGTCTGCTACCAAAAGGTACCTTGAGTGGCTCTCAGAGAACAAGACCCTATCACCTTCCATCTCTTCCTGCGGAACCGCGCCGAGGTTCACAGAGCAGCCAATTCCCCCAGTCATTGCCAGCTCAGAAACTGCAACTGCCAAACCACCCTTGGAGCAATCGTGTGCCACCTTGATCTGCCCGTTCTGAATCAGGTTCAGCACCGCGTCCATGTTTTTCTTTGACTCTGCGAGATCTATCTGCGGGCATTTCCCCCCCACAAAGTCAAACACATACTCATAGTATTCAGAGCCCCCAAGCTCGTCCCTTGTGTTCCCTACCAAAAGCAGAACGTCGCCTTTGCCTATCTTTTGCGGCCCGAGCGGCTTTTTGTCGGCAAGCCCAAGAACTCCGATTAGCGGGGTCGGCTTTATCGGGCCTTGCGGCGTCTCGTTGTAAAGGCTCACCTTGCCCCCAACGCACGGTATGTTGTAGTATTTTGAAAAGTCGGTTATTCCTTGGAGCGATTCAAGGAATGTCCAGAACACCTCGGGGTTTTCCGGGTTGCCAAACTGCAGGTGATCAACCATTCCGATTGGACTTGCCCCAGTACACACGACGTTTCTGCACGCCTCCTCAAAGCACCCCATCGCCCCCTGCCTTGGGTCAAGATAGCAGTGCTTTGGGTTTCCGTCAATCTTTACGGCAAGGTATTTCCCATTGTCAAGCCGCAGCACCGACGAGTCCACCCCCGGCTTTACCACAGTCCTTATGCCCACCTCGTGATCGTACTGCCCGTAAACCCACATCTTGCTTGCAATGTTTGGGCTTGCCAAAAGGCGCAAAAGCGTCTTTGAGAGATCTTTTTTGGGCGCGGGTTCCTTTTTCCTTCTCAGTTCGTCAATGTACGCCGGCTTTTTTGCAGGCCTGTCAAGAAGTGGCGCGTTTGCGACAACCTCCGCCGGCATTGACGCAAGGACGGATTTTTTGTCAGTTATCCTCATAAGTTTGTCGTCGCTCACAGTGCCCACGACCGAGCAGGCAATCCTGAACTTTTTGCATATCTGCTGCAGTCTTGCCAGTTTCTTTTTGTCCGTTATGACAAGCATCCGTTCCTGAGACTCGGAGGTCATTATCTCAGACGGATTCATGTCGGCCTCGCGCAGATGTACTTGGCTTACATCAAGCGATATCCCGATCCCAAGGGCGTCTGCGGTCTCCGATACCGCGCACGATAGCCCGCCGCCGCCGAGGTCCTTGATTGCCTTTATGCACCCCTCGTTCCTTGCCTCAAGAGTTGCCTCTATGATGAGCTTTTCAATAAACGGATCCGGAATCTGCACCGCCGAGCGGTCCTCCGTTTCAAGGGAATCCGACGCAAACTGTGCGCCGCCTATGCCGTCCCTACCGGTGGAGCCGCCCATCAGCACGACCACGTCTCCGGGGTCGGCATGGTTTTTGATGAGCCTGTCCTTTCTGCCAAATCCGACAGATGCGACATCGACAAGCGCGTAATTCGTATAGCATCTATCAAACTCCACCTCCCCACCTATGGTAGGGATCCCAAGGCAGTTGCCATAGTCTGCAATTCCGCTGACTGCGTTCTTGAACAGCCACCGTGCATGAGAGTCCTTTTCTATGTCCCCGAATCTTAACCCGTCAAGAATCGCTATCGGTCTTGTTCCGGCAGACAGTATGTCGCGTATTACCCCGCCCACTCCGGTAGCTGCGCCCCCGTAAGGCTCCACCGCAGAAGGGTGGTTGTGACTTTCAATGTGAACTGTGACCACGTATCCGTCCCCCACGTCCAGCACGCCGGAATCATACCCCTTCTCGTGGATTACCCGGGGCCCAGATGTCGGAAGTATCTTTAGATGCTTTTTTGACGACTTGTAGGAGCAGTGCTCGGACCACTCTGCCGCGACTATGTGCATCTCGGTAGGGTTTGGGGTCCGGCCGATTTTCTTTGTCAGGTATTCGAGTTCTTGGGGCTGAAGGCTCATCTTCGTGCACCGACGGTTGCAATTAATGATTCAAAAATCATGTTTGATGGCTTGTTGTCCTTTGGATTAATCTCAGACTCTACTGCCCTCTCAGGATGCGGCATCATCCCGACCACGTTTCCTTCCTTGTTGCAGATACCTGCTATGTCAAATACAGAGTCGTTGATGTTTTCGGAGTAGCGAAATACTATCTGGTTGTTCTTCTTTAGCGCCGCAAGGGTTGCCTTGTCAGCGTAGTACCTACCCTCCCCGTTTGCAATAGGAATTGGTATTCTTTGTTTTAGTTTGAATTGGCGGGTAAACGGGGTCCTGTTGTTTTCGACTATGAGCTCAGTCCACCTGCACATGAAATTCAGCGACGTGTTTCTCAAAAGAACCCCGGGCAAAAGTCCGGCCTCCACGAGAATCTGAAATCCGTTGCAGACCCCAAGTATCGGCATGCCCTTGTCGGCCATTTTCCTAACGTCCGATATGACCGGGCTGTGCGCCGCAATCACTCCCGCTCTGAGCCTGTCACCGTATGAAAAGCCGCCAGGCAGCACTACGGCGTCAAGATTTTTTGGGAGCTTGTCCTCGTGCCAGAAATACTGCGCGTCAAGATTGAAGACGTCCTTTAGGACATGGAACATATCCCGATCGCAGTTGCTCCCCGGAAATACGATGACGCCGACCCTCACAACTAAAGTTGCGCAATGACGTTATTAAACCATAATTTGTCCCGACCGTTCTCGGCCAACAAATCTTTTTTATCCGTAGGATTACCAAGACGAATAATGGGACAAGTACGGGACATAATGCACAAACACGTCATCACCGTATCGAAGGAGAGCACATGCCTTGATGCTGCAAAACTGCTAGAGGAAAAAGACATCAGCTTTTTGGTCGTTGCCGACGGTGAAAATCCGGTAGGGATAGTCACTGAGGCCGATTTTGTGCGTAAACTCGTAAGCGTGGACAGGGTGCCCTCAAAAGTGCAGGTTTTAGACATAATGTCGCCAAAATACAGGTGGGTTGAGCCAAACACGCTCATAGAGGACGCGGTTCAAAAGATGCTAAACAACAACATACGGCGGCTTTTAGTCCTCGATGGGGGAAAGCTGGCAGGGGTCGTAACGCAGACAGACCTTGCGGCGTACCTCAGAAGCAAGCTGCTAATCGACGAGACGGTAAAGAGCATAGGTAAAGAAGACTAGGCAGCCTTTGCGGAAAAGGTGACCTTGCTTACCATCGGGTTGTAGATTCTAAGATCGTCACAAAGTTTGCGCACCGACTTTTCTGCGGCGTCCTTTGTTGCAGACTGGATTTGGAATTTGAGCAGCTTTGCAGAGCGGATCTTTTTGACCGATGAGTAGCTCCCTTTGAGGACAAGATCACTCAGTATTGTCTCGCCTTCTGGGTCGTTCATTCCGGCCTTGTTCTCGATTATTACTTGAACCTCAAAGAGCGGCAATGAGGTGTATGCCACCTAGTCCAATATAATCTACAACTGGGCATCTACTGCAATCACTGGTCGTATTGAATTTATAGTACGTCCATGACCTTAAGATTGAAGTGAGCCGTTACAGATACTGGAAACTCTCAGCTGACGACATGATAAAGTCGGACTACGACCAGGACAAGGTCCTAAACTGGGAGATAAAGGGCGTCAAAGAGCCAGAGAGCGATGCAATCTTTATCGGCGTGTTTTTGTACAGAAATGGAACCCCGATTGACTACACCTCCACAAAGGGAGTCGTGTTTTACCACAACAACGTAAACAAGTCCGAGGTCGGCGAGGTTACAAAATTCCTCAAGGACAAGTTTGGGGGCGAGGTCAAGGAAAAGGGCGGCCGCATATTCTTGGCGGGCTCAAAGGAGATCTATTCCGGAAAGGAGATAGGCCAGCTTGCAAAGGACATGGAATCAAGGTTCAAGCTAAGGGGCATAATTTCAATAGAGTTTTCCAACGTGACAGAAGAGGAGCGTAAGAAATCAGGCCTTGCAGACTCTAAACTGCTTCCCATCCCAGGCAAGAACTAGGCCCGGATTTCGCAACCTAAATAGATATTCGCCGCGTTAGGATAACCACATGTCGGAACTACAGGCAATATACGAGCACCTGGCAGAGCTTAGGGGCAGAATTGTGCGAATTGTCATAGCCATCGGCATAATAATCACATTCATCCTCACGTTCAGAGCGGAGAGTTTTATCGTCGGCGACATCATGCTGTACTACCCAACGCCGGATCCGTTCCACAACATAGCCGCGCAGATCACAAACCACATGAGGCAGACGCTCGTTCCACCCAATGTCAACCTCATACAGACGGCTCCAGGCCAGGCGTTCTACGCGCAGGTTTACATTGCCGCGCTTGTGGGCATCGTGGCATCGATGCCAATTATAATTCGCGAGTTCACCTCGTTCATAAAGCCCGCCCTGTCGGAAGTCGAAATCAACTCGGTCCGCTCCGTGACCCTCCCAGCAATATCCCTGTTCATCGTAGGCGCCGCTTTTGCATATGTTACGGTCATCCCGTTTATGCTCGATTTCCTGTACCAGTTCGGAGAATCAGCCGGCCTCATCACATTCCTTAACATAATGGACTTTGTGACGTTTGTGTTGCAGTTCCTGCTTGCCTTCGGCATCGCGTTCCAGCTACCGCTGATAATGTACGCTGCCACAGTATCTGGAATAACAGACGTGTCGTTTTGGAGGAGGAACATCAGGTATGCCATAGTGGTGCTCGTCATAATAGGCGCCGTCGTAACGCCGGACGGCAGCGGGGTTACAATGTGGTTTATCTCAGGCCCGATGATTGGGCTATACATCGCAGGCATGCTGATACTCGAGAGGCGGGACCGGAAGGGTAAAAGACTTAAATCGGAATCAGAGCCTAACAAGTGATAGTCATGTTACAAAGTGTCGCTAGCTTTATCGCAGGTCAGGAATGGATCTTCATCATCATTGCAGTAGCCATTCTCATATTCGGAGCAAAAAAGATTCCAGAGCTTGCCAAGACCATGGGCAAGGCGCGCGTAGAGTACGAGAAGGGCAAGTTCGAGTCCGAAAAAGAGCTAAAGGATCTAAAAGACAAAAAAGATTAGGACTCGGCAATTCTGGCAAACTCGTCTATGACCTTGCCGAACTCTGAGGCAATCCTTTGTTTTGCAAAAACACCCGCCACGCCCATCAGTCCGCCAAGTTTGATGTTTGCATCCACCGTAAGCTTTGTTTTTCCGTCCAGCTTGTCGTATTTTTCGACAAAGTGACTGCCTTTAGCGTCGCCCCCGATCACAAATACCTCGTGGATCTCGGGGTATTTTGTGACGTGCTTTGTCATCATTACAAGCTCGCGTCCCCCCAATTTCAGGTGCTCTTCGACTACCGCAGTGTTGTCCCTCACCGAGCGGACCCGGACAGACGTAAAGTATTGAGGCATAGTTTGCTGAAAGTTCTCGTAATTTGCCACAATGTCAAATACGTGCTGCCTTTCTGCTCGAATGATTTTTTCCACAGTTATCCTTGGCAACGCCGCCTATGTTCCCCATCTTTTGTACAGATCGTGCTCTATGTTGAACTGGTCAAGGCACTTGCCCACGGTGTGGTCAACAAGATCTGCAATCGACTTTGGTCTTGTGTAAAATCCCGGAACCGGTGGGAGTATTACCACCCCGAGCCGCGCAAGCTTTAGCATGTTTTCTAGGTTAATTGCAGTCAGTGGGGTCTCCCTTGGAACCAGCACCAGTCTCCTTGATTCCTTTAGCGTCACCCCGGCGGCGCGGGCTACGAGCGTCTCATCGTACCCATTAGCTATGCTGGACAGAGTCTTCATACTGCACGGGATTACGATCATTCCGTCCGTCCTATACGTGCCGCTAGATATCCCAGATGCCAGATTCGAGTCGTCTGAGTATTCCGTGCAAAGGGACTTTAGGTATTCCATCTTAAAGTCAGTCTCCATAGCAAGGCATTTTTTTGCCCACTCGGTCATTACAAGATGCGACTCTACGCCGCGTTCCTGTAGCACCTCAAGCGCACGCACCCCATACACAACGCCTGTGCTCCCAGTGATTCCAACTACGAGCTTCATCAATAGCGTTAGAAGGCGTGATTATTTTAACATGTAACGGCAGCCGGGCTTTTGACACCATGTCCAACGAATTTAATTATATTAGACCAGTTTTAGAGTCAAGTCATCTATGATAAAACCAGCCCGGATCCACAAAATCGTGCAGGGTTACTCCGGATTCAGGATAGGAGTCCTCGGCAGCCATTCTGCGCTTGAGATAATGGACGGGGCAAAGGACGAAGGTCTTGAGACCGTAGTGATATGCAAGAAGGGGCGGGATGTACCATACAGGAGGTTCCAGAGGATTGCGGACGAGATAGTAGTAGTTGACGACTTTAAGGAGATGGCCTCTGCCAAGATGCAGAAATGGCTAGTCGACACAAACACGATCATCGTGCCCCACAGGGCGCTTACCGCATATCTTGGATACGACACTATAGAGAACAAGTTTGCAGTCCCCGTATTTGGCAACAGGTCTCTATTTCAGGCAGAGGAGCGCAGTTTTGCAAAAAACCAGTACTACCTTCTTCAAAAGTCAAATGTCAGGATGCCGAGGCTGTTCAAGGACCCAAAGAAGATTGACGGTCCGGCCATAGTCAAGGTCCAGGAAAAGGCAAGGAAGCTTGAGAGGGCATTTTTTACCGTCTCATCATACAAGGACTATATGGAAAAGTCCGAGGAGAGGATAAAGAACGGAATGATTAGCAGAGACGACCTAAAGAAGGCGAGCATAGAGGAATTCGTCGTAGGAACGTACATGAACTTTAATTATTTTCACACGCCCATATCCGAGCAGGTAGACTTTGTGGGCATAGAAAGGAGGCTTCAGACAAACCTGTACGACTTTAACTCCCTGCCTGCAAAGCAGCAGATGGACATAGACATAGACATACAGAACATTGAAGTTGGCCACACGCCTGCAAGCATCAGGGAGTCGCTCCTTGAAAAGGTAATCGAGATTGGAGACAAGTTCGTTTCCGGTGTCAGGAGAATATACCCGCCCGGGATAATTGGCCCGTTTTCGCTCCAGAGCGTCATCACAAAGGATCTTGAGCTTGTCGTGTACGATGTCTCGCTGAGGGTGCCCGGAAACCCGATCGTTGCGACCACCTCGCCATACACAAAATACCAGTACGGCGAGACGTTCGGCGTCGGAAGGAGAATTGCCATGGAGATCAAAAAGGCCTACGAGTCAGACAGACTCGATGAGATACTCACCTAGGCCTCTAGTTCCTTCAAGAGCGTCTTCCTTACCAGTATCGGCAGGTTGTAAAACGCGGCAAGTGCCACCGCGTCAGAGGCGCGATAGTTTCTCAGCACGACGTCTTTTTTTCCTGTAAAATAGAGGTTTGCGCGCAGCACGCTTCCGCTTTCATACACCTTCACCTTGACCAAATAAAGCTCGTTTTCCTCACACAGCTGCTCTATCATGTTGTATATGGTAGGGAGGCTGTCGCGCTTTCCCTCGACGAAGCTCTTGATATGGCGCGCAACCTCGCCGGAGAAGGCCCTCATGTGGAACTGTTTTTTGTCATCCGACTCTAGAATGATGATCCCCTCAAGCGCGTACGGATCTACGAACCCGACGTGCCCTATCTTGGCGGAGGAATAATCCGGATCTTGTTTTTGGTCTATGTTCAATTTCAATGAGTTTATGGATTTAATTTCTTATAAACAATTCAATGTGTGGTAAAAAACATGGACAACTTATCAGTCCTACGCGTTTCTTATATCTAAAATTTGAAAAATAGTTTTGATGAAAATTGACATACCGCTTCCGTGTCCAACCTGTGGAGGAAAAATGTATTCAGTAAACTACGACGCAACGCTGAAGATTCTCAAAAACAGGACCTGGCATGTTTGCAAAGAATGCAAGTTCACACGAAACGTGGAAGACTTCAAAAAATCCATCTGCTGCGCGTAATGGCGCAGGGATCTTTTGTTTTTATTCAGTGAAAACAGATCGCCTTATTTGATCTCGTTTACTACTGCCACTATCTGCTCAGGATCAAACGGCTTTTGTATCACGTGGTTCGGCTTTAGTTCTATTATCTTGTCCCTGCGGCCCTGGTCAACAACTGCAGTTATTACCACGACGAACGCGTCAGGGTTCGCCTTCCGTATGTTCTCAAGGGCATAAATTCCATCATAGTCGGGCATGAGTAGATCCAAAAAGACGATATCGGGTTTGAACTTTTCATACAGTTCCACTGCCTCCTTGCCGTTGTAGCCCTTTCCGAGCACCTTGACTTGCAGTATTTCAAGATACTCGCAGAAAAGCTCCACAGCATACTCGTCATCATCTATTGTTATTGCCGTAACCATGCCAAACTCCCAACTCTCATACCTAGTACAGCGTGAGGGAGCTGATTAACTTTTGTTTGTTGCTGGCAACACTATTGAAAAGGTCGTCGGGTTGTTCTTGACGAGTATCCTGCCGCCGTGCTGCCCAACAAGGTTCTTGCACGTGGCAAGGCCAAGGCCCGTTCCCTGCTGCTTTGTGGTAAACAGCGGGTCGAATATCTTGGGAAGTATCTCAGGAGTTATCCCAGGTCCAGAGTCCTCAAACTCTATTACGGTCTGAGAGTCATTTTTGTAAAACGCGACGTTTATGCTTCCCTGGCCGTTCATTGCCTGTACCGCGTTTAGCAACAGATTCGTAAACACCACCGACATCTTGTTCTTGTCGCAGTTTATCGGCAGGTCTTGCTGCTGCACAGTCACGTTAATCTTGCTTGCCAGTGGCACCCTTGACATTGCCAGCTTTATTATATCATGAATTGTAGTATCCACCCTTTCAATCGGTGCCTCCCTTACAAAGTCGAGCACGTTGTCTATCTGGTGAGTCATGCGGAATATGGCAGCATTTGCGGCATCCATCTTACGGACAAAGGCAGGATCCGATTCGCCCTGAGTTTTGTGTCTCAGAAGATCCGTGAATATCTTCAGAACGGACAGCGGGTTCTTTAGATCATGCGCAAGTCGTGAGGAAAGCTCTCCTATTGCGGCAAGGCGTTCTGATTCTATGAGCTTCTGAGTCTTTAGTCTGACCTCAAACTCTAATTCCTCTTGTTTGTGTTTGAGGCGCGATTCCAAGTTGATGAATTTTGTAATGTTCGACTCTATCTTCTGGTTTAGCTCCTGAACGAGGCTTTTCTCTTCCTGTATTTGCCTTTGGACCATTGCGATCTTTTGTTTTTCAAATTGGTACAAAAGCCCGCTTACTTCCTGGCCTATTTTGTCCGACTCAAACTCCTTTCCAAGAGATTCAAACTCTTTTTTTTCTTCAGGAAAAGCCGAGTCGCCCTGCAGGAACTTGAGATTGTTTGCAAACCTTACCTGCTTGATGTTTTCGGCTTTGCTCGATACGTCGTCTTCCTCTGGTTCAGGCGCTTTTGGCGCTGCCGTCAAAGTCTGTTGCTGCGGGATCTCTTCTTCAATTATTCCATCTGATGGCTGTCGCTGGAACTTTATTCTTCTCTCGACATAGCCCAGAGGGTCTACGCTTGTTTTATCATCTTGCTCATTTTTGTGAATATATTTCCGTTGCACGAATTACTGACGAGCAGCGAGAATATGTATAGTGATTTGTTCAAAATAATCAAACATGTGCAGGATGCATATTCATAACGCATGCAGAAAAATAACTTGGTATAATACCATATAACAAAATTAGATAACTGGGTTATTTGTTTAGCTGTGGGTTTTGCGAGATTATTTTATCCAGAGCGATTGAAAGTTTGTCAAATCCATACTTGTTTATCAGGCCCACCAAGTCGTTTGTGACTGCGTTGATTTCAGACTCGTTGTTCTGGGCAGGCTGCAAGTTCTGGCTTGGTGCTGCCCTGACATCTGGTGTTTTTTCTTGCTCATTCATTCCGCCTGTGAACATGTTAAGCTCCTCGTCGAACCTCTTTGAGGCCTCCTTGAGCTTTTCAAGTTTTTTTACCTTCTCATTTATGTGAAGGTTTACCAGTTTGACCACCTGATTTACGCTTCTTGTCTCTTGCCCTGCCTCCGCAACGCTATTCTGTAGCTTTTCGGAGTTTGTTCGCGGGTCCTTTTTGAAGTGGATGGACCTAAAGGCCTCAAGCGGATCATCTGACTCGGTGGTATTGTATTTTTTCAGGTGTTTGTCTGCCAATGCATTCTAGTCATGGCAGGCATAGATATCATCTAGTTTGTAGAAATCGAATAAACTAGTTAGCCATTTTATGACCTTCTTATCTTTAGTACAGAGAGCAGTCGCGACTATCAAGGATACGAATTAATGCTAGTTTTTATAGAACTACAGTCAGATGGTCGGCAGCCAACCCCGTGACGGCAGAGTCCTGATTTCACTTGGCTTTGTCAGCATTGCGATCCTTTTTTTGATATACTCTAGGCTTGGAAACGCGGAGATAACCCCAGGTGCCGTCCCCATGCTCGAGAGGATAGGAATGGCATTCTACCTGCTTCTTCTTGTAGCGCTTGGGGCAATATCGTATGGGCTGTATCAGTACCACAGGCAAAAAATCACGTCTGGCCAAAACGACGTGTTTTCCATAATCGCCAGCATCACCTGGAACAAAAAGTCGCGAAGAATACTTTGCATAACTGCCATAGCCTACGGGCTGTTCTTCTCGCTCACGTCAGGCATCCTGGTGTACCAGCCCGACGTCGTATTCTCACAGCATTACGGCGTGCAGGTCCCCTCCGCATTCATAGCCCCATGCTGCGACGACATAGGATACGTACCAAAATTCATCTTTTACATCACGGATCACGTGGGGCTGCAGGTGATCCCAATCAATCTCATTCTGCAGTTGTCGGTGTCGTACTTGGTCGGCCTCAACATGGCAATTGCGGCCAATGCATTCTCAATCTTAAAAAAGAGGGCAGGCGTCGGCAGCATTGCCGCCATAACCGGCCTATTTATTGCCTGCCCGACCTGCGCCGGAACGTTCGTCTCTTTGTTCATGAGTGCGTCGGGGGCAGTTGCGTTTACGTTGGCAATAACGCACCTTCAGACGGTCTTTATCGCAGTAACCATCCCGCTTTTGATTGCGACTCCAATCATCATGGCAAAAAGAATCAAAAATAGCGGATGGAGCTGCAAGATAGAATCCTAGGAGGGGTATTTTTTGACTTCCGGAATCTTCCAGTTGCCTATGTCGTATCCGTCGCGTCTCAAATATTTTAGCGTGAGTTTGTAGATCAGCTCGTCATGGTCTACTTTTTGCAAGATGTCGGACCAAAGTATCTTTCCGCCAGACTCTATCATTTTTTTAAATTCCGGGTTTAACGCCTCTGCTATTTGCACACACTGATCAAACGTCTTGCCGTTCCTATATGCACGCACGCGCGAATCGCAGCTTTTCACACCTTGTTTTGAATCAACCGGAATAAAAATACTGGTCTACTTTAGTTCGTGCAGTTTCTGAACTATTATCTTAAAGATCTCATTGTTATCAAGCAGGATGCACGGGATGTTGTTTTCCTCGCATGCCTGCCCGCTTTCGGTGTCGCGGGTTATGAGGACCATGCCATTTTCTTTGGCATAGTTTATCACGGAATAATCGGAGTGAAGCTTCTTTCCCTCCATTATCAGTTTCTTGACAGAGTACGCATCGTAGCCGAGGGTTTTTAGTTTGTCATCCCACCCGTCGTCCATCTCGTCTACTAGCACCTTCATGTTACGGGTGGGCGGAAAATCATATTTTAAGTCATTGACCAAGGCTGCCGATAATGAGCGGCAGGAACACCGCAAGGGCGACCATGAAACCCGTTATAAGAACGACATAGTGCGAGTCCATGCCATTTGTTGCAACATGCAGATTGTAACATAGAGTATGTCTGAAACAAACAGATGACTTTACAGGTGCGAGGTGATCTTCTTTACCCGGTTGATTATGGACATCTTTTTGATTGGGCTCACCTCCGGCTCCATGGTAAAGTAGATGGTCTTTCGTTTCGTATAGATTACTATCTGTGAGACGCGTTCTCTCTCCACGTTCACATATCTTACCTTTCCAAGGGTTTTGTCGAACTCTTTTCTCATTTTACGCCTCTGTGCCACCTGGCTGCAGAAATGCTCCTCCTCCTTTTGGGACTTTAGCGAGGTTTTGCCCGCCTTCATGATTGATTCCATGATGTTTCCCTTCAGGTCCAAGATGGCGGCAAACCTCATGGCCGGATCAAGGTCGATTACATCCTCCACTATTTGTATAAGTGGGGCATGCTTGTACGCGTTCAATTTGCTGCGTTTTCAAATTTGCCAAATATAACTGGTAACTTGGACAAAACAGAAACACACTCGCTAGAAGAGACCGCCAGACATTGCGAATTTTAATCCAATTGGAATATAATTGATGAAAAATTACAACTAACGTTGAGACAGCCAATCAAAAAAATAATCAGCATCCTGGAAACGCAGTCCCTGCGGGAACGGAGCAAAAAACACAACATACCAAGTGATGAAAGAATGCTTGCAATAACATATGAGACTGGCCAGCTTCTGCATTCCCTGATAACAGGGATAAAGGCAAAGGATGTGCTTGAGCTTGGTACGTCGACTGGCTATTCCGCCCTCTGGATGGCTGACGCGCTGCTCTCAAACCACAAAAATCCCAGAATCACCACGGTTGAGAGCAATCCTGCAAAGATATCCCGCGCTGTTGCAAACTTTAGGCGAGCTCGCATATCAAACATTGTCAGAATCAAGCAGGGGACAATCATGGAGGTCCTAAGGGAAATGCCAAAGAGTCAAAAGTTTGATTTTGTCTTGATTGACGCGGACAAGGAAAACATCACAGAGTATGCAGATCTTGTCGTCCCGCGCCTGAGGGCAGGAGGCATAATGGTGACAGATAACATGCTCCATCCGGCAAAGTACCGCAAGATTATGAGGGGGTACTCCAGGCACCTAAAGACAAAGCGCGGCCTGCAGACATGCACCGTTCCAATAGGGTATGGTGAAGAGATCACCGTCAAAGTTCACGACTAGGGTTCTTGCTGCTGTAAGCTTTTTCCCAGGTTTTTTACCCGGGTCGTCTCGACTCGGATCTGTTTTTCTAGCGATTTCTTTTTTTGTTTTAGCGACTTTACCTTGGTCTCATTGAGCTTTCGCGTCTTAGAAATCTTGGTCTTTTTCGTCTTAAGCTGTCTCTCAAGACTCGTTTTTTCTTTTTTGATGTTTTTGATCTCTGATTCTGCAGTAGCAATCTGATGCTCCAGTGCTGACTTTTCATCGGCTATCCTGTCCAACAGTTCCTGCTCCTCCCTTACTTGCGATACCGATACGGATGTCTTTTGGAGCTTGGTCTTTTGCTCGTCAATTTTTGCTGCCAAGAGTGCCTGTTTTTGTTTTGACGATTCCAGGTATTTCTCATAGCCAGATATCTGCCGGAGCAGTTTTTCCTGTGCCGACATCTTGGTTTTTTCTTTTCGGACCTGCTCGGTAAGCTCTTTTTCCCGGGATGCGGTTGCCCTCATTATTTTTTCGTGTTCCTCCCGTATGTGCTCCAGTTGCTCTTTTTCCTGCTGTATCTTCTGTGCCAGGCGTGCCTGTTCTGCGAGTTTGAGCCGTTCTTGCTCTATCTGCCTAGCCAGCTCAATCTCTTGCTGTTTTACCTCAGAGCTGATCTTTTCATATTCCGTCTTTACCTGGGCCAAGGCCTGTTTTTCCTGCCCAAGGCTCATGACAAGCCTTTGTTGCTCCTCCCGGAGTTGTTCAACTATTTCGTCCCTTTCCTTTTTTGCCTGCCCCAGTTCCAACTCTTGCGCCTTGATCTGCTCCGCCAGCTTCGTCTGCTCTTGTACTGCCTTGCGCTCGCTTTCAATCTGGGCTTGGAGCTGGGCCTGCTCTATCTGAAGCTGCTTTTCGAATTCCTTTCGGTTTAGAATTATTTGCATAAGCTTTGACTGTTCTATCTTTAGGCGATTCGCCTCCGCTCTCCCCTTATCAAGTGCCGCCTGTTCTGCATCTATCTGCTGCTGTACGCTTTGGATGTCATCTGATGGTGGAGATGCCTTCCATCCCTTGGGCATCGCCCCAGGCGCGTGCCTGTGCGCCGGCGGCGCAGGTACGTCAGATTGCAGGGTTTCAAGACGGCTCATCTTGTTTTGCAGCACTTGTTCAAGATTTGCAATTCTCTCGTTTGCGAGCGTTACCTGCGACTTTAGGCTTTCCATGATGCTTTCCTGCGCCTTTTTCACTACAGGGATTTCTTGAACTATCTTTTGTCCGAGCTTTCCCTCAAGGTAGGCTTTGTCGGATTTGTACAGTGTCTTTCCCAGATGTATGCACTCCAGTATGAACTGAAGTCTTCCTGTGTCACCGAGGCCGGATGAGATTAGATTTTGGATTTTTGTTGTCAGATCATTGTCTACTGGCATCTTCTTGTGTGCGCCAATTTCGTCAGCGAGTATCGCATCTATGTATTTTTGATCAGAATTGTAAAGGCCCCTGTTGCCATTTAGCATGTTTAGGATGTGGCGCAGCCGCCCAAGATCGCCTCTGCCAGAAGCAATTAATTTTTCAACAAAAGACCTAGTCTCCTCGGCAGTTAAGGTAGCCATGTCCTTATTTTGTATAATACCCCTAGTATTTTAATAGAAAGTTTGCAATCAGTGCCAAACTAAATCCACATCATCTCAGCCTTGCGGTAAATACCCGCTCCCAGTTTTTGACAAGAGCGCCGGACCTTATCACCGTGATCCTATCGAATGTCAGAGTCGGGTTCACCGTAATTTTCTTTCTGAGCTCCAGTTTTACCCGCCTTGGCATTTTTTTGTAAATCAGGCTGAGATGAGGCTCAAAGTCGTATTTTGTCGGTATTTCCCCTCCCAGTTGCTTATGAATCGCGGTAAGAGTCGAATTGTTCCTGATTTCCACGTACAGAGTCTTCCACAGAAAGTCGGAAAACCGAATGCCTTTTGTGGAAACAACTATTCGCGAAATATCCTTGCAGTTTTGAGCTGCCTCGACTGCAAGCGACCGTGTCTTTACTCCCCCATATACTGTGATGTGTGGCAGAAAGACTGGCGCTCCGTACTCCTTTGCAAGTTTTGCGATTATCTTTTTTAGGCAAGCCCTGTCCGCCACCGACGGCTCTAGCCAGATTGAGTAAGTCATGCCATCTTTTGCCTAACCATATTTCGATATTCTGGATATTCGGTCGCAGAGTAATCCCTTGAAAACTCTTCAACAAACAGCGTATCTTCTATGGCAGTAAGCAGGTGCGCCGCTTTTGCAGGAATGCAAATTGTATGAGGTGCAGATATTATCTGTGTCATTTCCAGACCGGATTCAACGTCTTTTTGCCGGTATTCGATTTTGCCTGAAAGTATGAAGTGAACAGTCTCAAACTCATGATAGTGTCCTCCCCGCGAAAACCCTTTTTTTATTTCCACAAGGTTTACGCTACGGTCGCCATACGACAGGAATAGTATCGTGCCCCGGGCATCAGATGCCTCTTTTTCGTATTTTAGCTCCAACCATCTGAATCGTGTCGATTTGGTTAAAAAACTATACAGACTGGCCCACAACTATATTCAGCGACAGAGTAGGCGACAGTGCCGTTGGGTTTGCGATACTCTCCCAAACAAATATGGTCGCCTCGTATTTGCCCGCCTCGTCCGGTATCCACGATACGGCCGGCGAGAAGGTCTGTGCGGGGGTCAGAGTTCCGGTAAGCCATGAAAGTGAGATCGTCACTCCGTCGTCATTTTGAATTTGGACTATATACGCAAAATCCTGCTCCATGTCCTGATTGTTGCGCAGATCAGCTGCAATCTGTATCTGCTTGCCGACTTCCACAGACTTGGTGGTACCCTCACTGATCAGCACCGGCTGTTCTGCATATGCTGGAAGCGTCGAAAGGACCGCCAATATGACAAGGGCGAGAATCACCATGCTCACGGACTATGTATTGGCGAGGAATTATTTATTTTCAGCCTGTTTTCCGTGTTTTTCCATCGCTTGAAGTGCACATTCTGTAGAGCAATAGCTCGATGCGCGGTTTGTGAACTCTTTGCCGCAGTTCTTGCACTTCAATGAACGGCGTGTGACGGTTTTAAATAATAAATTAACTATCAAATCCCAATTTTGGAAATGCACTGGCGGGCATACGCTTGCCGCAGATTTTTAGACGATAGATGGGCGACGATTTTTTCGTCAGATTCCGGCATTAATCCCATCTATCAATGCAAGTAGTGCGAGATTTCTATAAAAGACGCGCGGATGAATCATTCATGCCCGCATTCCACACTTGGCATAATACTGCTGGTGGTATTCTTCTGCCATGTAGAATTCGGCAAGAGGCGTTATCTCCGTCACTATCTTTTTTGGGAATCTGCCGGACTTGTCCATGCCGTCTTTGGACTCTTTTGCCTCTTTTTCCTGCTCAGATGTGTGATAAAATATTGCGGAGCGATACTGTATGCCGATGTCAGGCCCCTGCCTGTTCAGTGTCGTAGGATCGTGCGATGACCAGAATACGTCAAGTAGACTCTTGTAGTCTATTTGGTCTGGGTCGTACTCCACCTGCACCACCTCGGCGTGGCCGGTCTTGTCCGTGCAAACCTCTTCGTATGTGGGGTTCTTCTTCCAGCCGCCGGCATAACCCACGCTGGTGGATGTGACGCCCTTGGTGTTCCTAAATATGTCCTCAACACACCAAAAGCATCCTGCTCCGAACGTTGCCTTCACGAATTCAGTTGCCACACACGGGATTAAAATTGTTCGTTCCTAATGCTCGTACAGCCAGACCTCTATTTTTGTGAGCGGCAGGTTCAGATTGTCAGGGATCGCGATTAAGAGTCCCGAATCACCACTTACATCATTGCACGTACCAGAAAACCTAGAATAGTTTTTTCCAAAGCACCCCTCGTCCTCATAATGTGAGAATGGAACGTTTTCGTCGTAGCGCTTTTGCTCATCAGATGAGGGAATAAAGTACACATCAAAGCCCACTTTCTCGTCGTTTATCTTGACGCTGTAATCGAACGATGTGGTCTTTTTGTCAGTGCAGACGGGAATGAACTGAGAGTACCCCGTCCTCACCTGCGTCTCGTGTTTTTGTGAGTCCTGCCTGCTTTTGACCGGGTTGTACAGGTTCACGTTCGGGTCGGGACTTTTTTGTATCCCCATCACATACTCTATATGGTGTCGTATCGTGTCTGCCCCAAATCGTGCGTAATGTGGCTCCCAGACATCATGGCATTCTGTGTTTCCGTGCTGAACAAGAATGTACGACTTGCCATGCACGTAACGAATCTCGTCCACGTTTGCCTGCTTTGAGAGATCAAGTCTTTTTTGGGAATCAAGAACTTTCTCTGTGCCATCGCGTGTCCAGACGTTAGTCACCTCATACACGATGTTCCCAGGATAGCTCTGCCATTCAGGACGCAGGTGCACATAGAACGACTGCTTGTTTACAGCCTGCTGCTGGAGCACAAAGGCGCTCATTATGTAGTACCCGATAACCACTGCAATTACTGCGAAAATTGCAACATAGCGTAGCCTCATCTGAACTGACTGGAACTTGGTGGCTTTTTGAAAGTTCCCATCATTTTCAGAGCGATTTTAGGTCCTTTGCCCCGGTTTTGCCTACGGTGACTCTGTTCTTTCCAAATATTATCGGGCGCCCGATAAGGCCGGGATGCTCTGCCATGAGTTCCACCAGCTGCGAGTCAGTATATTTTGCATCTTCAAGGCCCAATTCCTTGTACATTTTGTCCCTTTTTCTGAGCATCTCCCTCGGGGTTATTTTGGCCAGCTTGACTATCTTTTTTATCTCCGACTCGGAGAGTCGGTCTTTAAAGATGTCCCTTTCCTCCACATCGATTTTCAGCCTCTCCATCTCCGTCAGCGTACGCCTGCAGCTGACGCATGACGACTTTACGTAGACCTTCACATATCAGATGCGGCGGATAGTTTTATGTTCTTACTCATCCTGGGCGTTCTCGCTGATGTGCCTGCCAGTCTCATGGAAGTAGATGCGCTCAATCTCCTTTAGCCGTTCAAGCATACGCACGTCCTTTTTTCTGGCAGGCATCCTAGTCAGGCGATCGTGTTCGGCAACCAGCATCCTCAGATCGGCCTTTTTCACGTCAACTTGCGGATTTGCGACTATAAAACACCCAAGGGCGGATTTGCCGCCATGCCGATTGCTTGACAAGACTTTTTAGTAAACGCGTCTTGGTTTGGGCACGGTAAGAAGGAACCTAGGCATGGGTATTGGAGCCGGAATAGCGGCAGCTGCGATCATAGTCATACTGACGCTAAGCCAGGGCACGGCACTTGACCTGCCGGCAACGCCGGAGCAGTCCACGCAAGAACTGATCGTTCCCCAAGAGAGCACGCCCGATATTCAAGGCCCGATTGAGAACAACGCCTACCGAATAAACACAGAATGCGAGTTAATCTACAGCCTGGCGTACGGCGTGTATCCGGACGATCAAAAGATACCCGGAGTCGAGATCAACACGCTCATCGAAAAGTATCCTGACGAGTTTGCAGAGTGGGAGCAGATCCTAGAGGATCCCGACCAAAGGACGGAGTTTTTCAATCAGCCCCTAGGTGAGGAGTTTGGCAATGTGCTGGTGACTGCAATGATGAAAGAGATCTCAATAAACCCGGAGCTTAAGGACATTGCAATCCTGATTGTCCAGCCAAACGGCAGGGCGCAGCTTGCGGAGGATTTTGAGGTGTATAGCTGCCAGCAATACTTTGACACTAGGATCAACTAGCCAACCCCAGAAAAGAATGCATTATCAGGTCGCAGAGTCTTTGAAAACTAATTTTTTGGGATCAGAACTAAAGATCATCATGTTTAATAGCATATGTAAAATCTAAAGGTATGGCCCAAAAGACCACAAAAAAGAAGTCAGCTTCAAAGAGTAAAAAGAAAAAGTGACCGCGACAGGTCACCTTTATTTTTTCACAACATTACATTTTTTATTACATTTTATCTGCTGGTTGCAAAGATGTGTAAGGCAAACAAGTTCACATGATGCCAGGATTCCTCCCAACAAGAGATCGTCCTGTTTGCCCGTATTGGATGTTGTTTTTGCGATTAAAAAGGAACGCGTATAATTCTTAACTAAATGGACAATGCCGCTCCACCAATGCGCAGTACGCGCCGGGCGCTAGTTGCGCCTGACTTTGTTCCTGAGAATCACCATGGCAGCTGCCGGAATGCCAAAGTACATGCCGGCATTTAGCAGAATCAGGGCGATTCCGTATCCGAGCATCTGCTGCTCAGAGTCGATATCCACGTAATTCAGGATTGAGAGGGTGGAAAGCATGGGCGTAATTGACATTTTTACTGCCTCTTTGAACACCGGGCTCTGCCTCTCCAGGTCAGCGACTGCCGGACTGAAGGAATAATAGAATTTGTTAAAGCCGGTCATGAATGCTGCGCCCGACCTGGTATCATAAAGTACATTATCCCTGACCTCGCGCAGCATCTGCACCTGGGGGGAAAGCTCCGAGCCAAACACTGCCGTGGCAATCAGGCATCCTGCGCTCTTGTCCTCCTCATCCAGCACGCATAGCCCGTCCTCAAGATGGGTTCCAGGACCGCACGAGTCCGCCCCCTGTGAGGCGCCGGGGTTTGGGAGCCCCACCGCCTCGTATATCGTCATGCCAGAATAGTTTCTCTCAAACCATTCCTTGTATGCAGGCTCGTTGTTGTACCTGTTCACATAATGCATCGGGTCCCGTTCAGGGTCGACGAAGGCGGCAAGTTTTGGCTCATCCTCCGGTGGGGAGTCGATTGGCGTTGGCTCCTCGCTTGGGTCCGTCAGCCCCACCGCCTCGTATATCGTCATGCCAGAGTAATACGTGTCAAACCATTCCTTGTATGCAGGCTCGTTGTTGTACCTGTTCACATAATACATCGGATCCACGCTAGGGTCTACAAAGTCCGCAGGTTTTGGAACATCAGGCTGTGCGCCACCATCCGTTCCCGGATCCTCGCTGTCTTGTCCGGTGTCATCAACTGTTGATATCGATACCACGTTTGACGCAGGGCCAAATCCCGCAGAGTTTGCTGCGTAGACTCGGTAGGTGTACGTGTTTTGCAGCAGCCCGGTGTGGGAGAAGGTTGTGTCGTCCTCCCTGCTTGTCAGCGTAAGGTACGAGCCGGAGCCGATTTTGTACTCTATCTTGTAGTGAGTTACCGCGGAGTCGCCAGGTGCCGACCATGACAGGTTGACCTGTGTCGGAGATATCAGCGTGGCAGAAAGCGAAGGCGCCCCGGGAGGTGTTGATTGTGATGGCGGTGGCGTTGCAGATACGGTTGGCGTTGCAGTTGCCTCGTTTGATGCTTGGCTTATTCCTACTGCGTTGATGGCATAAACCCGGTACGAGTATGGAGTATCCGTTATCAGGCCCGTGTGTGAATACTTGAGGGTAGTATTTTGGGTGCTCGACACCAGTGTCTGGAACTGCTCTGCCCCCTTCTTTACATCTATTTTGTAGCCTGTGATTGGTGAGCCGCCGCTGCTTGTCGGCGCCGACCAGGAGAGGTTGACTTGTGTTGGCGAGAATGGCGTTGCGGAAAGTCCCGTCGGCGCACTTGGCGAGCTGGCCGTAGGCTGCGACGACGGAGGCGCCGATGTTGATGTGGGTGTCGCAGTTGCCTCGTTTGACAGCGGGCTGGCGCCCAGTGTAAAGTATGCCGAAACGACATAGGTATGGGAGCTGCCGGTGGTAAGGCCGGTAATCGTGTAGGACGTTGCCGTCGTCCCGGTGTTGTCAACTATGGTGACATGGTCATCAACTGATATTTTTTCCTCGATTTTGTATCCTTTGATTGCCTGGTTGTATGTCTGTGACGGCGGGACCCATGAAAGTGTTATCGACGTCGGAGATACCGCGGTTGCGGACAGAGCCGGTGCCACGGTGTCCTGTGCGGTGGCGGACGCCTCGCTTGGCGCTCCCGTTCCGGCCGAGTTTAGTGCATATACCCTATAGTAGTATGTCGAGCCGGTAGCAAGTCCTGTGTGTGAAAATGACGTGAGCGTGCTCTGTGAGTTTGCCACAAGCGTCTCATAAGAGCCTGAGCCCTTCTTTACTTCTATCTTGTAGCCGGTGACTTGGGATCCGCCGTTGTTTGCAGGCGCGGACCAGGAGAGGTTGATTTGTGTCTTTGATGCTGATGCTGCCGAGAGGCTAGACGGTGCCGACGGTGGGCTTGCAGACGAGGACGACTCTAGTGTGGAAGACGCCTCGTTTGACGCGGCTCCGACTCCGACCGAGTTTACCGCAGAGACGCGGTACGAGTACGACTGGCCCGATGTCAGGCCCGTGTGCGAGTAGGTGGTGGACGATGTGCCGGTGTTGGTGACCAGAGTCGAGTAGGAGCCCGAGCCGATTTTGTACTCTATTTTGTACCCGGTTACTGGGTATCCGCCGTTGTTAGCAGGCGCGGACCAGGAGAGGTTGATTTGCGTTCCAGAGGAAGCTGACGCGGTCAATCCTGTCGGGGCTCCAGGCGTGCCGGACGTTGATGACGAAGTAGGAGTTGCCGACTGCTCTCCAGATGCTGCACCGGTGCCCACGGAGTTGATGGCCGAAACTTTGTACGTGTACGCAGTTCCCGTCGTCAGCCCAGTATGGCGATACAGTGTTGACGTACTTCCGGTGTTGGAGACCAGAGTCGAGTAGGAGCCAGAGCCCGACTTTACCTCAATTTTGTAGCCCGTGATTGGCGAGCTGCCAAAGTCTGACGGCTGTGTCCACGACAGGCTTATCTCAGTGGGGGACACGGCTGTTGCTGAAAGACCGCTCACCTGCGCAGGGGCACTTGGGGCAGACGAGGATGTAGGAGTCGCATGATCCTCGTTGGACGGCTGCTCGCTTGTCCCAAATGACGTTATCGCGTAAACCCGGTACACATACACCTGGTTTGTCGTAAGCCCCATGTGCGAGTATGTCGTAGATGATGTTCCGGTATTGGCTATGAGCGTGGTGTAAGAGCCCGAGCCCACACGATACTCCACCTTGTAGCCGGTGACGGGATGCCCTCCGTTGTTTGTAGGCGCGGACCAGAACAGATCCACCCGTGTTGGCGATACCGGCACTGCGGAAAGTCCGGTTGGCGCACCGGGGTTTGAGCCAGTTGATGATGAGGTCGGCGTGGCAGATGCCTCAGGCGAGGCACCGCTCGTTCCGACCGAGTTTATAGCAAATACCCTGTATGTGTACGTGAGGTCTTGGGTCAATCCGGTATGAGAGTATGACATCGTTCCGCCGCCGGTGTTTGCCACAAGGACATTGTAAGAGCCCGAGCCAATCTTGTACTCGATTCTGTATCCGTTGACTGCCGAGTCGCCGTTGTACGCAGGAGCAGACCAGAAAATGTTGATTTGTGTAGGAGATACGGCCGTAGCGGAGATGCTAGAAGGGGGATCAGATACAGTTGCAGCATCAGCATAATTTGAAAAAGACACGGCCAAAGTTATGAACAGCAATAATGTTGCAATCAGTTTCATTTGGTCTAGGTCGTATGTTTTAATTGATAAATACTTGGATTAAATTATTAGTGGATTAGCTCAACGAGTTTTTGTCAGTCGGGGATTCTGCCACATATCAGTTCTGAAGACCACTAAAATACACCCTCTGAACAGGTAATGCTGTGAGTCCCTTCGCGCTTGAGCTGCCCGACAAAAACAAGAACATGACAAAGAAAGAGTACGAGGTGCTTGTCAACAAGCTAAAGTCCAACTTTCTGAGCCACGTCTCTGTGCTGGATACTGATTTGACCGTGATAATTACCGAGATGTTCCTACGAGACAGGGATGATTTTTCGCTGTGGGCCCAGACCGTGTTCGATGAGGACAGGACTGCATCATTTGGCGTCAAAATATACTGGCTTGGGAAAATAATGGCGCATCACAGGACACTTTCCAAGATGTACGACTCTAAAACGAGAAAGAAGATAATCAAAAAGCTGGATGAGATTAGAAAGATAAGAAACGATTTTGCCCACACGTTCACCCTGAGCAGCGTTGCCCCCAGAATAATCAAGAACCGAAAGATACTACTATTTGATTTTGAGGACGGCGCCGCAACCACAAAGACATACGGCATAGAACACATCGCAAACATCATAAAAGATCCATTCCTCACCGACGAGTTATACAAAATCGAGCAAAAGATAGTCCAGATACGGCATGAGAAAAAAGCGGCGTCGCTAAGAGACATTCAGAGAGGATTTGCCCATCCATAAAGACATGACGGTAAATCTTCCTGAGCCAAAACATGCTGGTTTTGCATACCAGACTGCTTTTTTCATATTCGTGGTCATTGCGGTGTTGCTCACAGTCCCCGGTACGGCACACGCGCAGGACAAGGCAGAGGCGGAAAGACTGTTCAGAGTTGCCATGGAAAGTTTTGGTAGGGGAGACTACAACAACGCGATAACCCAGTTCGATGCGATACTTGGGATGTATCCTGACCACGCACAGACTCTGAAGATGAAGGCAGTAGCTGAGAGCAACCTTGGGTACCACGAAAGGTCAATGCTCAACTTTTACAGGGTTTTGCAAAAAGACGGCAGTGATGTGCAGGCCACGGTAGGTCTTGGCGTCGGATTTGGTAACTTTGCCGAGTATGCCGAGGCCAAAAAATACTTTGAACGCGCCCTTGAGATTGAGCCAGACAACACCGTCGTCAAAAACTATAACGAGTATGCGGAAAGAGTGATTGCCAAGTATCCGTACAAGCCCACCGAAAAGCCGCCGCAGACGGCTGTGGCAAAGTCTTCGCAGGTCCCATCGTGGGTAAAGAACAACGCAAAGTGGTGGGCTGAGGGACAGATAGGCGACTCTGACTTTACAAATGGAATCGCGTACCTCATAAGCCAAGGCATAATCACCGTACCGGAAAGTTCCAAGTCAGTGCAGGCGAGCACCGGAATACCCGGTTGGATAAAAAACGCCGCAAAGTGGTGGGCTGAGGGACAGATAACCCAGAACGATTTCATAAATGGCATACAGTACCTTGTTGAGAACGGCATAATTCGCGTCGATGCAAGCTCTGCCATTTCCAATCAGGAGGCAGAGGCCGACCTTCAATGGTTTGACAGGTACGTCAAAAAGATCGCCCAGACCGTGGCAAGTGAGAAAAGGTACATCGAGTACCCGAACCCGAGCGGCGATGTCATAAAGAAGTTCCTAAGGGATTATGTCAAGTGGAACTTTGATCAGCAGATACAGGCGGGCAATCAGAACTTTCCAGACCCCACATACGAGGTAATAGACGGCACCTACGTCGTGGAGTACAAGCTGTTTGTCAATGTGCAGCCGTCCGGCCTCCCACTGGATCACGTAGGCACGCTCGATCACTCTATTTCATACTGGGAGGGTAGGGACCTTACGACGTCCAATGGAAACCCCGCCAAGGTAAAGTTCACATATACCAGCTCAAGGCAGGACGCCACGGTATGGGTCACATGGGTCGTCAGGAATCTGGGCGAGGGGGTGCTTGGGCACGCAAACTTGGGCAAGGGGGTAGCAGAGGTGGCCCTTGGCGATTACGGGTGCGACGGCAGCTTTCAGCTGTATGATGTAGATACGGTGGAGAAAATAATGAGGCACGAGCTTGGGCACAGCATAGGCCTTGGGCACGTGACCGATCCAAACAACATCATGTATCCGTCACTTAAGCCAGAGTACGCGTACTGTCTGCTTGATTGAGCCGTTTAGATATTGTGCTCAAGAACATCGATCACAGTCTGAGTTATTCTTCTGTATTGGTCAGTCTTTGAATCGCCCCTGATCAGCAGCGTCCCGCTCCTAAAAAATGTCGCAGTCACCCTGCCGGTCTGGGATCTTACCGAAAATGATTCCAGCACGGACGGGTCGGAGTATTTGGAAAACGAGAGGTAAAACTCGGATCTCAGCCTGTTCGTTATGATTACAAAGTCGTCTTGGTTGATTTTTCTGACAAACTCCAACTAAGTGAGGATTGTCTCCACGGGCATTAAACCCTCCCGGAACTGTCAGTCGATTTTCTTTTGAAAGTGGTTTATAGATTGCTTGAACTTTTCGTTGAGTTCCTTTACATCCCCGCTTTTTTCAAACTTGTTCAGGGCGCTTTCAAGCTCCTGAAAGAGCGCCTCCGTGTTGATTCTGTATTCGGTTAGTCTCTTTTTTACTCCCTGCGCAGGATCGTCCATGACCATAATGCGCTCAGGAGGTATAAAACCTATCAAGCATTCGATAATCTTTCTGAGAATTAGATTCGTAGGAGGCAGTTACGGTGGGGCCATCGGCCTTACTAGGTTTCCAAAGCCCGACACCGTAAGCACGTGATACTCCCACGTACTCCATATCGACCAATCAGGGTTTCCCGTATATCGTGGATCTGTCATGTGGATGATAAGATAATTGTATTTGTTGTTGTCGTCAAAGCCGTGGCAGTTGATATGGTTTTGTATCCAGCCCGAATCCATAAACGGGTCGTTATCAAACGTGCCGCGATAGTTAACCACGTAGTCGCACACTGTCAGGGTGGACGAGTCAAGCTCTCCTATTTCCGCCACAGTTCCCATAATCCTTCCATCCCCAAGATCCCAGTACCAGTTGCCGCTCTCATCGTATGCATACACCGAGGTGTAGTGGCCATTGACCACGACGCCCACATCCGGGTATCCGTTGTTGTCCTTGTCGTTTTTGGGCTTTTTCTCGTGTCCGGGAACGATAGTGGCCGCATCTGCAAAAGATGCAAGGCCCATTCCACCGACCAACAATACTGCAAAAACGCATGCTGTGATCGCCATCGCCATCATATGCATTATTTTCCTTTTAAGTTTTTTACTGGCATGATCTGCGGCAGATGCACCCAAATATGATAATCAGTACTTGGTATTAATATCAAAATACAGAATAATGATTTGTGACCAATCACACACCCCACGCGATAATTGTATTAGTTGTTTTTGCCGTGTTGCTCTGCTCTGCAGTCACCATACAGGATGCGGACGCAGTAAAAGCGTCCGGAACGAAGGTTCCGGCCTTCGGCAAGTCAACCCAGTCACAGGTCTGCGGCGACAGGCTGTGCGCAGTCACGCCCTCAACTGCCAAGGACTTTAGGGAAAAGAACGTGGAGGGCTTTGTCGACATTGACGCTCTACTCTCAAAGATGGACGAGATACACAAGAGGCACCAAAGCCAGCTGAAGGAAAAATGGAAAACGATGACGCATGCTGACAAGGTCCAGCTTAGCAAGAACATGCAGCAGATGATAGCAAAGATGGAAGCCATGGACGGGGCCGATCACATGATGAAGATGATGAGCGGTGACCACGGGGATCATGGCGAGAAAGGAGAGATGAAAGGCGGCCATGGTGAGCACGGTGAGAAAGGAGAGATGAAAGGTGAATCAAAAGGCAGTCACAGTGAACACGGCGACTCCAAAAGAGGTCATGACGACGCAAAATCAGAGCAGAAGCAGAAACAAGAACACCAAGATCATAACTAGGCACTTGCTCTGTTTCAGTTTTCTATAACAAAGGTGAGTAGCCGCCGCATGAGATCATACGACAGCATAGAATACATGCGAAAAGTAATGAAAAGGTCTTGACTCGAAGGTGAGAGTATCAAAGTCGCTGGTTAGAAAGATAGTAAAAGATCACATAGACTCTTGGTTTGCCCCATGTACCGGCTCAGATCTTGCAGCAAGCGGAATTTCCGACGCTTCAATGAACGGTTTAACTTGATTGCCTCAGAATTTGCTTTTCGTATTTAGTCTAGTCTTTCCATATAGGCTGTTGTTTTAGCCAAGACACCAGATCACGGTAAATGCCGCTTGTCTGGACATTGAGGATGTTTATCACGATGTTCTCAGATGATTTCACGGTTTTTGTGTATTTTTCGTATTTTGTAAACATGATCCTATCAAGGTACGTCTCGCCCTGAATCTCTTTTTTTGCCAGCTCCTCCGACTCTGTCATCACAAAGCTCACAAAGAGTGCTCCGTCCGCCCAGTACGCGTTTGACGATTCCAGTGTTGAGACCAGATTGACAAGGTCATCAAGGCTCATTTTCACTACATCCCTGACCTTTACTGTCTTGTAGGGCTCGTATACAAAGTCGGTCAACAGGCGGTGTTTTTCCATATTGGCTTATCAGTCTTTTGATGGAATTTTGTTGCAGTTAGCTCTGTCTGCAGTTGCTGGCAGCCTACTTTTTGACTTGGCGGTCTTGCGGCAGGGTTATTGTAAATGTGGTAGGAGGGGACTTCACAGATACGCTGCCGCCATGGGCCGTAACGATGTCCCTAACGCTTGAGAGACCAAGGCCGGTTCCGTGGGGCTTTGTCGTGAACAGCGGCTCAAATATTTTGCCCATATCTTCTTTTTTTATCCCGTCTCCAGAGTCCTCAAATTCCAAAATGAGGTTTTCCTTTTCCGTCCTTGCGCGAACCGTTATGCTCCCCTTGTTTTCCCCTATGGCGTCAACTGCGTTGTACAGGATATTGCCAAATGCGATGGAAAGCTGAATCCTGTCCGCCATGAGTGTGAGATCCTCTTTTGGAAGTGTCACAGTGATGTTTTTCGGAATTTGGACGTATTTGATTGCGTCTGATAGTATGCTCGATAACGAGCTCAGCCTTACGTCAAGCGGCATCGTCTTTACAAACCGTAATACCTGGTTTATCTGGTGCGTGATCCTAGATACTGCGTCGCTGATCATCGGTATGTACTCGTTAATTTTTGGGTCGAGGTTCTTCTCCATTCTCAATTGAATGCTCTCCGTTGTCATTTTGATGAGGCTTAGGGGGTTGCGCAGATCATGGGATATCCTGGCGGTAATTTCCCCTATGGCCGAAAGCCTTTCTTTTTTGATGAGCTCGTTCTGAGTATCAATTATTATTCGAGTCTGGTTTTTCAGCTTCTCGAACAGAACGACCACAAACAGTATGATGGTCCCTATTGTCACCATCATTGCAGGAAGAATGACATCTAGAAAGTAGTAGAGCGATTTTGCGGATTTTGCACTATCGACCAGAATTGCTTCCGAGTATTCGGTGGTGTGTTTTCCTCCTTTTTCGACCTGCCCGCCGCGTTTGCCATCCTCAATAAAATAGTCATCCCACTCTTTGGAAAAGGAAACTACCATTCCAGTCACCGGCTCTACCGAGATGGCGCAACTGCCGTCTGAGAGGATCTTACTGGATGTAAACTGGGGAAACGCCGAGGAGACATCGACGCCGCGGTACGTGCAGGTAAAGTCATAGACCTCAAGCCCGTTTATCGTCCTTATCTTGTCAAAAACGAACGTCGTTTTGGTAAACATCATGGGGTAGAAAAACTCATAGTCCATTTTTTTGACGTTTGGTGGAAACGTAAAATACTCGTCTGTGTTCTGGTGCTTTCTGCTGTTTCTGTCCACAAAGAATGTCTGAGTGTTATCAAAGATGATCTGGTGTGTGGCCGAGTCGACCCCGGTCACCTGGGAGGTGATCTTCAAGATATTGCCTTCTGCGCTTACTGCCCTTTCCCGGAGGGACTCCCTTATCCAGAAAGGGTTCGACATGTTTCCGTTTACGGATTCAAGCACCTGATCCTGCCCCTCGTGTTCTGAAAGCAGCTCGTAATCGGCTGGGATCTTTTTCAGCTCGTCGACAAACATTTCGTAGGTGGCTATGCTGGAAACAATGATCAGAAATCCGATGATCAGCTGAAGTCTGATCCGCGGATTCATGTTCTATTCTCCTATTATGCTCACATATTAAGAAACTACACACAAATTCAACATCTTGAACGGTTAACTCCATGTGCCGAGCAATCAGTATCTGTTTAAATAACAAGTGTTTTTGGTAGTGATGTTGATCAGGTGCATTGTGGTAGACGATGACAAAAATACGGCGCAGGTCTTTGCGGACATACTTGAGCTGATGGGACTTGAGATCGTAGGAAAGGGGTACAACGGAGACGACGCAGTGTCACTGTACAATGACTACCGTCCAGACATCTCGTTCATTGACGTTGTGATGCCCCAAAGGAACGGGTTTTACGCGCTAGAGAAGATACGCGAGTGCAACCCGGAGGCCAAGGTGGTCGCCGTGACTGCCGACTTTACGCAAGAGACGCAGCAAAGGCTGGAAAGCATGAAGATCTCTGCAATCATCTACAAGCCGTTCAATCCCGACGAGATAAAGCGGGTGTTACTGGAAAAGTACGAAATTAACGTGTTCTGACCTGCTTTTTGGAAAACTCGGATCAGTGGAAATTGAAAATATCGATACTTTTGAGAGAAACAGAGTGACCGTAGCCTTTTAGGAATTTAACGTTGTAATGGTTGTTCTTACCACGTAAAGTCAATTTAAAATCTAATTGCCCATTTCGGATAGATGCCCTTTGCTTTGGCAAAAACCTGATTGAGTGTCAATTCTGTAAAATGCTTTGTAATGGTATTGACAAAAACAATTTTGTATCTGTCTTTAAGGCTTTGGGCCACTAAAAGCTCGGAAGTGGTAAAGTCAAAGAAATAACCTGCTGAATCCTTTGGCATGTTTTTTCTATTTGTTGATTTAACCTCACAGACCGTTATATTTTTGAGGTTTGCCAATATTTCCGCTTCGTTGGTAAAATCAATCTTCTTGTTTGTTTTTACAATATCAAACGCTCTTCCATAAAGAACCATGCTTTTTCTAGCAAACGCAACTAGTAGTGTTTGCTTCTCTTTTGGAGTAAGGACAACAAACCCTTTACCTGAATTGACTAGTATCTCCAAAGCTTTCTTTGCCGTTTGTTGGTTACTCAATTGATCATAAAACAAGTAAACTCATTCTTAACAGTTTTCCAACAAATCCTAACTTCCGTTATAATCTAGTCATTACGAAAAAGCGGCACAAAATCCCTCACGAGAGGGGGGCTTTGCATTTTTACTCCTTATCAATAAATTCGTCTGCCGTCGGCGGCTCTGGCGGAAGTCCCTTTCGCTTTCTGATATCCGCAATCAAAGTTGCCTGAATCGACTTTGGAATCGGAACCCAGGCCT
>Ga0169931_10001359_pt1 | contig 40479 bp, 25 predicted proteins | sample Kivu_15m_20L_FD_129675 | JGI IMG/M metagenome (GOLD analysis project Ga0169931, IMG submission 129675) | Freshwater microbial communities from Lake Kivu, Western Province, Rwanda to study Microbial Dark Matter (Phase II) - Kivu_15m_20L... | ecosystem: Environmental > Aquatic > Freshwater > Lake... | reverse complement strand
TGCCGAAGATGTGAGTGCGTTCGTGACTCGCGGCGGTAATATCATCTTCTTTCCTCCTGATATTGATGGTGGCGATCTGGGCGTACCAAGTTGGGGTGAGAAGTCTGCTGCGTTTCAAGGAGGAAAGTGGATGCAGTGGATGACTCCCGATAAAACGCTCACCATCGATCAGTGGCGAGGCGATGACGATCTTCTCGCTGCAACACGTTCGGGCGCATCATTACCTGTAGGAGAACTGCAAATCAAAGGTTATGCGATTTGGAAGGGTGAAGGAGTAAAGCTTGCAACATTGGCCACAGGCGAACCTTGGCTCATTCGTGTACCGACCGATCAGGGTGGCGTTTATTTTTGTTCTTCATCGACATCCCCTGATACATCGAACGTTGCCCGAAATGGCATCGTCGTGTACGCCATGATTCAGCGGGCGTTGGATGCTGGAACTGGATCGCTCGGAAATACGCGCTCCGTCGTGGCTGGTGAATCGGCGTTCGCAAACAATAATTTGAATTGGCAGCGACTGGCGGGAGATGAGAATACGCTTTCGACCGAATTTGCGTTTCACAGCGGGGTCTATCAAATCAATGAGCGCTTGATCGCGATCAACCGATCCGCTGCCGAGGATCGACCGACCGTTCTAGCAGACGAAAAGGTGAAAGATCTTTTCGAAGGTCTCGATTTCTCGCGTGTCGATACGCAAGCTGACGCCGCCTCGTCCATCGTTCAGGAAATTTGGCGACTCTTCTTGGTCGCAATGATTATTGCCATGATTGTCGAAGCCGCTCTCTGCGTTCCCAAATTCGTCAGACCGCAGGAGGCTGTAGCATGAGCGACTCGACGCTGTTATTTCAATGGTCAAGTTGGACGCTGGTTCTCAGCGTATTGGCAATCGCTCTAGCAGGCTTTTTCAGTTACACCGCCTACAGACGGTCTGGCTTTCGCACGTCATTTTTAATTCTGGAAGTATTGCGAATGCTGCTGGTTATCGGGGCCATTCTTTTGCTCAATCAACCCGAATGGATTGAAAGATTTCGTCCTACCAGTAAGCCGGTGGTGATGGTACTCGGGGATCGATCCGGTAGTATGGCCACGCGCGATGTTCTACCGACTGGTAGCGCGGGTGGTTCGCCTCTAACCCGAGCAGACGCCGTAACGCCGTGGCTCGATCCCAAAGCTTGGGAGTCTCTGAAAGAACGATTCGACGTGGTGATTCAGCCGATCGAAGCAGATACGACAACGGGTGGCTCGGACCTGAATGCACCGCTGGATAAGGCCTTGCAGGATTATCCTGAGTTAAGGGCTGTTGTCATGTTGAGCGACGGAGATTGGAATAGCGGACAGCCGCCGGTTCAGGCCGCTATGAAAATGAGACTGGAACAAGTCCCCATTTTGAGCGCTGCTGTTGGCAGTCCAACACGTTTACCCGATCTCGAACTCTTGAGTCTCGACGTCCCAACGTTCGGAATCTCAGGTAAAACAGTGCGCATTCCGTTTACAGTCGATAGCTCCCTGCCGCGCGAACAGACGTTGACTGCGATTTTGAAAATTAGTGATGGCACGACGATTGAGCAACCCATTCGCATTCAGCCCATGGGGAGAACATCCGATAGCTTTTTGTGGAAACCTGCCGCGACGGGTGATTACACCGTCACCTTAACTCTTCCCAAACATGGCGAAGAAACAATCGCGGATAACAACGAATTGGCTGCTCCGATTGCGATACGCGAAGAAAAACTCAAAGTTCTCGTGGTCGAATCGTTACCTCGGTGGGAATATCGCTACCTGCGAAATGCCCTCTCGCGAGATCCAGGCGTCGAAGTCGATTGCTTGTTGTTCCACCCAGGCCTGAGCAAAGTTGGGGGTGGAAACAAAGATTACATCAAAGGTTTCCCGGAAAGCTTAGAGCAATTATCGCAATACGATGTTGTGTTTCTTGGAGATGTTGGAATCGGCGATAAGCAACTGACAGTGGAACAATGTCGGTTGCTCAAAGGCTTGGTGGAACAACAAGCCAGCGGTTTGGTATTCATGCCCGGGATGCAAGGACGTCAATTGACATTTGCCGATTCGGAACTTGAGGCACTTTATCCGGTTATCATGGATTCAACTCAACCCGGCGGATGGGGTTCGCGAACGGCTAGCCATTTTGAACTGACCGAACTAGGCCGCAGAAGCTTGCTAACAAAATTGGCGGATACCGAAGAAGACAATAGTCAGGTTTGGGAAAATCTACCAGGCTTCCAGTGGTATGCTCCTTCGATTCGAGCCAAAGCGGGAAGTGAAGTGCTCGCCGTGCATCAAGATGTTTCCAATCAGTATGGACGCATCCCCCTCTTGGCCACTAGAACATTCGGCAATGGAAAAGTGCTCTACATGGGAACCGATGGTGCTTGGCGTTGGCGCAAAGGTGTCGAAGATTTGTATCACTATCGATTTTGGGGACAAGTTGTTCGCTGGATGGCTTATCAGCGAAACATGGCCAAAGGCGCGGCAATGCGTCTTTACTTTTCACCCGAACAGCCGCAAGTCAATCAAACCTTGACCTTTAACGCCAACGTTATGGAATCCTCCGGAGAACCTCTGGCCAAAGGCAATGTCAGCGTCAGAGTGATCTCCCCGAGCGGCAAAACGCAAAACGTCCAATTAACCGCTCAGGGGGGAGAATGGGGTGCGTTTAGCGGTCCATTTACCCCCACCGAATCGGGCCAACATCGTTTGCTGTTGCGCTGTGCAGAGACCAAAGATAGCCTGGAAGCCTCCCTTTTTGTTCAAGGTGGGGCTCTGGAGAAGATCGGCAAACCTTCTAGACCGGAAGTATTGGAAGAATTAGCCCGCGTGACTTTGGGAGAATCGCTACGATTGGATCAATTGGAAGAGGCCCTCAAACGCTTGGCGGCCCTTCCGGAACAACCTGAGAAGATTCGTAGGGTTCAATTATGGAGTCACCCGGCGATAGCGGGTACATTGATATTGGGTATGGCTGTGTTTTGGATTGGTCGAAAATGGGCGGGACTGGTTTAGTTTAATTATTCGCCTAGAGGAATAAAGGATGAGCACGACATCGTCGTCGACGCGACTGAGTATCCCACCTTCGCTGAAGGATCAATTGGGAGCATTTCGCAAGCGAGTGTGGACTACCAAGATGGTCGAGTTTGTTGCCATGGCAACGGCTGGATTATTTTTGGCCTATGCGGCAGTGTTTGCTGCGGAACGAATTTGGGATACTCCTTGGCAAATTCGCGCGGCGATTTTCTTATCGGTGATCGCGATATGGTGCTTGGTGCCGTACGCATTTCATCGATGGGTCTGGGGCCATCGAAAATTAGAACAAGTAGCCCGCTTGCTTCGCAAACGAGAGCCGAATATCGGCGACCAACTTTTAGGTGTGATTGAACTTGCATCGAGCGCAAGCGAACAAGCGCGTTCGCCAGCCTTGTGCGCTGCCGCGATGAGGCAAGTGGCCGAATCAGCCAAAGGCCGCGATTTAACCAAAGCTGCTCCTCCTAGCCGTTATCGCAACTGGTCCATCGCCGCTAGCGCGTTGTTTGCGTTGGTGGCAACCGCTTTGGTTGTCGTTCCCGAAGCAGCCACCAACTCCTGGTTACGATTTTTTGCACCTTGGAGCAACACTCCGAGATACACGTTCGCGCAATTAGATAATTTACCCGATCGCTGGGTAGTACCGCACGGTGAAGAGGTTCCTCTCCAATTAAAATTGAATCCTGCCAGTCGTTGGCAACCCGCCAAAGCTCAAGCGTCCATTCCCTATCATCCACCTTTGTCAGCAGAACTTCAAAACGACCAATACCAACTCACCATGCCCCCGTTAACCGATGAGACGTCGATGCACTTGCGCGTCGGTGACTTGACTCACAAAATGCAGGTCGTGCCAAAGCTGCGACCGGAAATTGAATCGATGTCTGCGATGATTCAGCTTCCTGAGTATCTTCAAATCAAACAGCCTGTCCGCCGGGACGTCCGCAGTGGGACCATTCAAGCGGTCATTGGTTCGTCGGTGAGCGTTGAGGCGGCGGTAAGCCAACCGCTGATGTCAGCCAAGGTTGATGCACTTCCAGTGGATGCCAAGGAAAATCGCTTCAGTACGCCAGCTAAACTCGTTGCGGAAGGCGCAGCGGCGGGATGGTCCATGGAATGGGTTGACATCGATCGATTATCCAATAGAGAACCTTTGGCTCTGAAGCTCGAAGGCTTGCAAGATGAAGCCCCGTCATTGAACGTTGAAGGTTTATTGCGTCAACTCGTGGTTCTGGAGACCGAACAACTAAACTTTGATCTCTCCGCGATGGACGATTTTGGTGTCAAACGTGTTGGTCTGGAATGGAAAGGACTAGAAAGTGCTCTGGTCGAGAAACCTGCTCAAGGCGAAATGGTTTTGGCAGCGGGTGGACCTGAGAATGACTCCCTTAAGTTGGATGCAGTTTTCTCCGCTAAAGACCAGAACATTGAACCGCAACCGATCGAGTTGCGAGCTTGGGTTGAAGACTATCTGCCTAATCGCAACCGCGTTTATTCTGCGCCGCATATCTTGTACGTTCTTTCGCCTGAACAACACGCGATCTGGGTTACCGAACAACTCAATCGTTGGCATCGACAAGCGCTTGAGGTTCGCGATCGAGAAACACAACTCAATCAAACCAATAAGCGTTTGCGGGAAATGAATGCGGCTGAGCTTGATAACGACGAAATGCGTCAACAACTCGAAGCGCAGGCGTCTGCTGAACAGGCAAATGCTCGTCGTCTAACGCAGTTAGGGCAAACCGGTCAACAATTGCTGAAGCAAGCGGCTCGCAATTCAGAAATCGGTGTCGGACACTTGGATAAATGGGCCGAGATGCTTTCTATTTTGAATGATATCTCCGCCAATCGTATGCCGAGCGTTTCTGATCTGCTGGATAAGGCTGCCAAGAATCCGGGCGGGGAAAACGAAAGTACCTCGCCGAGTAAGCCGTCGGAAATGGCGGGCCAAGTTCGCGATGCGAAATCTGGATCTGGCGGAGGTCAAGAAGAGAAGAAAGACCAACCACCACCTCCCACCGTTCCCGCCTTAGTGGATGCGGAATCGTCGCAACAGCCGAATGAAAATAAGCCCGAGGATGCTGAGGCGGGCAGCAAGGCGAATAAGCCTGGTCGATTCTCTCTCCCAACGACCACCGTGACGGGTTCAGGTAAAACGCCTCCCAAAAATCAGGAAGAAGCAATGGAAGAAGCCGTTAAGGAACAAGATGAACTTTTGGCCGAATTCCAAAAGCTTGCGGACGATATGAGCGAACTGCTTGGCAATCTTGAAGGTAGTACTCTGGTTAAGCGACTCAAAGCTGCATCGCGTGAACAGTTGCAAGTTGCCAATCGTATTGGCGATCGCATTCCATCCACATTCGGTGTGCGAGCGGGAATGGCCGATGAAGATAAAGCTGCCTTGAATGAACTCACGAAAGTGGAATCGAAAAGCGTTGATACACTGTCGTCCATTATGGATGATATGCAAGCGTATTTTGAACGCCGACCGCTCAAGAAGTTCAAGCTAGTGCTGGACGAGATGAAAGAGTTTGACGTGCTGAGCGGCGTTCGGTCGCTCGCCGATGATATTCCCAAAGAACAAGGACTCTCGATTGCCCAAGCAGAGTTTTGGTCCGACAACTTAGATCGCTGGGCCGATGATCTTGTCGATCCAGCCAGCAAGGGAAGTTGCCCAGGATCCAAGAGTCGCGATAGTCTGCCGCCGAGCATTGTGCTGGAAGTTCTGCAAATACTGGAAGCAGAAGTTAACCTGCGGGAAGAAACGAGAGTCGCCGAACAATCCAAGAAAGGCGTGGAAGAAAAAGTATTCCAAGAGTCCGCCGACAAACTCGGTGATAAACAGGGGGTGCTGGCCGATCGTGTGGAAAAAGTGAACCAACGCATAGAACAGCTTCCAGAAGCGCAGGTGCATTTTGAAAAAGAAATGCAATTGCTCGCGCAAGTAACCGACGTGATGCAACAAGCGGAAGATTTGTTGTACACCCATGAAACCGGGGCGATCACGATTGCAGCAGAAACGGAAGCGATCGAATTGCTTTTGCAGTCAAAGAAAATCAATCCGAAAGCTCGGGGTGGCGGCGGTGGATCAAGTCCTGGCGGTGGCGGTGGCGGAGATACCGACGACCTTGCTCTTGCCCTTTCAGGAACTGGAGCGAACGAAAAGGAAGATCGTGAGTACCGAGAAACGCAAAGTTCCAGCGGAGAAGCGGGCAAGTCGTTGCCAGAAGAATTTCGCTCAGGCCTCGACCAGTATTTCAATTCGCTGGAAAAACAATCTGGAAACTGATTATGAATTCTATGCTCGCGACACGCCGATGGCTTTTCGTGGGATGCTGGCTGACCACGATATCATGCCTGCACACCTTCGGGACAGTCCGAATGAGCTTGGCTCAAGATCCTCAGCCGAAACAAGAAGCGGCTGGGGATGAGTCTGGTCTCGATGTATTCGATGATTTCTTTGGAAAAAAAGAAGGCCAAGATAAGCCGGCGGATCAGAAAGACGCTGCAGAGAAAGACGCGGCAGAGAAAAAGAGCGATGAGGCTAAGAAGGAACAAGAGAAGAAGGCCAACGAGGGAGAAGTAGGGATTGCGGTCGAGGTACAGATTGCTCCAGCAGCGATGGTAGCCCCCGCGATTCGAATCGAGGCTGGACGCGCTGCCCTGAACAAGCCCGAAGCTGATGCTGATACCAATCCGGAGGAAGAAGATTTAGATCCAAGCATTAATCGCTTAAGCCGAGCATTGAAACTGGAGCGAGCCCTATTGCGGCGGGCGTGTACGTTATCGAAAGAGCAGGAAACCGCTCTCGATGCTTGGGATGCGAAATGGATTCAAGCCCAATTAGGCACCGCCGAAGGAAAGAAATTAAAAAGAAAACTTTCCGTCGTACCTATGGGCTTTCCCGATGTGCCTTTTTCAGTAAGCCGTAACGTATTGCTGGAACTCATTGAACCAGAAGTCAAGAAACTGGTATCTGAAGAACAGTTTGCAGCTTACAAAGCGGAAGTTGATGCAAGAATAGCGTTCGAAAAACAAAGCGAAATCGATGCGACAGTCGCCATTATCGACCATCACTTATTGCTCAGTTCCGAACAACGAGTTGAAGTGGAAAAGGTCATGTCCAAGATGGGGAGCCTTCCTCCCGAACCGCTTAACTATTTGAGGTATGGGCAATACATTCCCAACATGTCCTTCACAACGATTCTCAAATATCTAAACAAATACCAACGAAAAATTCTTAATGGTTTGCAGCAGGTCCAATTCGGCAGTTCGGGCGAAGAAGATCAGGGAATTATTGAACAGTAGGCAGTGTATGTCTGACTTTAAATCAGATTCCAAGATAAATGATGTCGAGAGAAGTGCCTCAGGCTTTGTATTCTCACTGCAAATGATTGTTTTCGCACTCTTGCTAAATGGCTTGAGTTCAGCAGGTTACGCACAATTTCGCGCGATAGCTGTGCAACAGGGTTGGTTTGAGTCCTGGGCGCTGCAGGGTAAAACAGAGGCCGTGTTCCGTGAAAGTGTTGAGAGTCAAGCGCAATTGCAAATTGAAAACCTTAAGTCCATTGTGACTATTACAGAACAGCAAGAAGAAAAGCTAAAACTCGCTTTAGAAGGCGATTTGACGCGTTTTTTTCGTATGGTGGATGAGGCTCGCTTTAAAACTCGAAATATGCAACCGGTCAATGAGCAGGTTGGGGAGATCTCACGTATCATTTCCCCTATTCAGCAGTTGGTGCAAAAAGGAATTTTGGATGAGTCATCCCTGTTTCATAGCGTCTTAAGAAGCATGCTGTCGACCGAGCAAGCTGAGAAATGGGAAAAAGAAGTTGCTCGTCGAGAACGACTAATCAATAAGGCGATACTTCAAGTCCAGATTCGTGCGTTGGAAAGATCGATGCCTCTTTTACAAAAGCAACGGCAGGCGTTGATCTCTGCAGTGTTGGAACGTCTTGAGGGAAAGAAGGTCATCGACTCGTACCGTGTGTATTTAGTAGACTATGCGATGTTCACGGTCCCCGAGTCGAAGTTAAAGGACTTTCTCGATGAAAAGCAAGTGAAATTTTATCTGGAGAGACGGACGCAAGTTGAAGGCTGGAAGTCCATGCTCGAAGGTCAAGGAGCGAAGTTCGAGGAAGAACCAGTCAAAGCGGCAGACGCAGATGGCTCGGCAGATGGAGATCAGAAAGAGAAGAAAGATAAAGAAGGTGATGATAAACAAGAGAAAGCTCCTGCTCGCCGAAATGCTGGGGGATTAGGATAGTGGTAAGACTCGGTTGGTACGCAATCATTTGTATTTTTTTGACGCAACCTCTCTCATTGGCTGTCGCGCAGCCCCCGGAAATGCAGACCGGGGACGCCGTCCCTCGCGATGTTCGGGATATGTACGAGCGAGGTTTAAAGTACTTGGTCTCCACCCAAGATCCAAATGGCACTTGGAGTCGTGGAGGTGAATCAGGTCCTGGTTCGACGGGTTTAGCCGTCATGGCTTTTCTGGCATCCGGTGAAGATCCAAACTTTGGACCTTACAGCAATGTCATTCGCAAAGCGTTGCGAAGCATCATCACAGCACAAAATAAGGATACCGGTTACATAGGTATTAGCATGTACCACCATGGTTTCGGCATGCTCGCACTCGCGGAAGCGTACGGAGCGGTCGACGACCGTTTGTTGTGGGAAGGCTCGGATGGCAATAAATCAAAGCAGCGAAGCTTAGGTGAAGCGCTCGAACTTGCGGTAAGGACATCGATCACTTCGCAAAAGAAAAATCCTTTTCATGCGTGGCGATATTCACCGGAAGCCCGCGATGCTGATACCAGCGTTAGTGGTGCGGTACTGATGGGACTCTTGGCCGCTCGTAACGCTGGCATTGGAGTTCCAGATGAATCGATCGATCAAGCGATCGGTTATTTTAACAGTATGACCAGCACCAGCGGATCGGTGGGATACTCTGGAGGTTTCGGTGGCTTTGAGGAATCGCTGGCGCGTTCTTCTATTTGCACGCTGGTCTTCGCCATCGCGAAACGCAAAGATGAGAAAGCGTATCGTTCCACCCTGAATTACATCGCCAACTCTCTGGATGCGAATAACAACGCCTGGCCGGAGTATACAAGATATTATCAAGCTCAAGCGCTCTTCCAAGGCGATGTGGTCGCTTGGCGAAAATGGAATACGAAAACAATTCGTGAATTGAAGGCAATGCAGCAAGCTGACGGTAGTTTTTCAGGCCAAATGGGACCAGGCATAGGGACATCGATGGGCCTGTTAGCTTTAGCGCTCAATTACCGTTTTCTTCCCATCTATGAACGCTAAAAAAAACCTTGCAAGGTTAAGCAATACGATGAATTTATGTTCTAAAGTTGTCATTCCATCTTGTAATCTTGGCTTGGCCGCACTGCTGGTTGCGTTCATCTTGGTGCCACAATATTCATTGCGCGCTCAAGATCAGGCGAAACAAGTTGAAGCCAGCGTATCCACTGGAACTGCGGAGGATGGTAGCAAGACGGATGCCGCAACCAAAAATGGACCGACCCAACCACGGCTGCGTCTTAAGAATGGTGATTTTGCTGAGGGCGATCTTGTTGGAGTCGATTCCACAGACAGTATTAGTTGGAAATCGGCGCACTTCTTGCAACCTTTGATGATTCCAATCGATGCCATTCGCGGCTTCGAAATCGGGCAAAATCCAGATACAAAGGCGGGGCTATCGGCATGGACCATCGAAATGCATTCGGGCGATCGAATAACGGGCGAAATTCTGAATTGGAAAGATGGCAAAATTGGTTTTCAAAGTGCTACCTTCGGGCAAGTAGAAGTCCCAGCGAGTTCCGTGAGTCGTTTGGTGAAAAACTCGAATGATGTTCAATGGCTGTTCCAAGGGCCGCGTGATCCGAGCGCCTGGAAGCCGTTTTCAGGAGACGAACCTTGGAAGATGCAAGGCGCATCGCTGGTGAGCAACCAACTCGGTTCTCGAATCATTGGCAACGTGCTACTGCCCGAAAAAGGTGCCATTGATCTCCGCCTCTCCTGGGAAGGAAAGGCCGGTTTCGCCATCGCAATCGGCGTTGATGAAAACGCTAGCAACATCAACAGCGCTTTTCGAATTGAAACCTGGCAAAACCAATTAGTGCTCGTTAGACAAGCCAAAGGTAAAGCCGAAATTGTGGAATTGGATTCGCTAGACTCAAATCAGTCCACTTTAGAACTGAGTCTATTCTTTGATCAAAAAGAAGAACGCTTGGTTGTTTACTCGGGCTACGGAAAATTGTTCGCCGACTTAACACTCCCCGGAAGCGATGCAAAGATCCATCCATTTGTTGCAATTGCCAACCATACCGAAGGCTTGAGATTGGATCGTTTCCGCGTTCAAGCTTGGACTATGCCGCTCCCGGCAGATAGAAAGACAGATGAGAATTACGTCATCAAAGGTGCGATCGAACCGATCACTGCCGATGTTTCCGCTGCGAATCCAGATGAAGGCTGGAAACTAAATACCGCGAACGGTGAAATCGTCGTCGCCTGGAATGAGATTTCGGAAGTGATTCAAATGGAGAAAACCGAAGCGGTGGTTGATTCTGCGAAGGGTGATAAAACGCCGGCAGATAACGCCAAAGGGGAACCGGCGAAAAAAGGAGAAGATTTCGCGGAGCTTTTTGACTCTATTAAAGAGGGGCAAAATGTACTAGAGAAAAAAGAAGAAGAGAAATTAAGTTCAAATCCGAAGAGCGACAAAGCCGCAAGCAAGGATGTTGACGGCATTCAATTGGAATTCTTTGACGGCGCACGCTGGAGAGGTCAATGGAACGGCATCTCTGGTGGAGTGGTCAGCTTCACTCCTAGTTCCTTGCAAGTTGCAGTGCAGTTTCCGATTCAAAGCATCATGTCGTTCCGCGGTAACAACAAGGCCCTTCCAACTGCTGCGGCAGCCTCGACCGGTCGGAAAGGTGCTTTCATGGGGAACGATATTCAGCTTGAAGGCAGTCTGGTTGGGCTGAGTGCAAATCAGTCGGTGCTTGGATGGCAGAGTATTGTTTCCAAGGAAGCGGTCGGAATTGTATCCAACGGAGATGCTCGGCTTGATTTTCGCGGGCGCGCGCGTCGTCTCCAGTCGGTTTCCGATTCGAAAAGTGCTCCAGTGCAGGTGCAAGTGAATTTTGGAATGGCGGGCGAGGAACAATCGGTTGAACCTCCATTTGAATTGCGACAGTTAATGGTGCCGAGTATCACGCTGCGAAATGGAGACGCCTTCGCTGCCGAGTTACAAGCGGTAAACGAGGAAGGAATTCAATTCAAATCGGATAAAGTTGAATCTGGAACGTTAATAAACGAAGCGGTACAGTCGATTGAGCTCAGAAAATTGCGTTCCAACAAAATTCCTTCCGCCAAAAAAGTTGAACGCCTACTGACGGTGCCTCGCAATTCCAAAAATGATCCACCCTCGCACGTGTTGATTTCGGTGGAAGGCGATTTCCTCCGAGGTCGATTGGTGGCGATCAATTCTGAATTCGCAACAATGGAAATTCGGCTCGAACAGGTCAAGGTTCCTCTAGCGAAAGTAGCCCAAATCGTATGGTTGCACGAACGCAATTGGAAGGTCGGAACCACCGAAGAAAAGACAACTGAAACCCCAACGGAATCGGCAGATAAAATAACGGAGTCAGTCGATCTTCCGCCCGGAAGCATAGTTGCCATGTTTCGTAATGGACTACGGATGTCATTTATTCCCTCGACGGTATCCGATCAAACTATTCTGGGTAGCAACCCTTTGCTCGGTAATTGCAGCCTTCCCATAAGCGAGATTGACATTATCCTTTTGGGACCGAAAGCCAATGTGCAGGCTGCAGATTTGGCCGCTAATCCCTGGAAATTAACCCTGGCCAAGTCACCGCTAGAACCGACCGAAGAAGAAGGGGAGGGAAGTACGGGAGAGCAGAGTACTCTAGTAGGACAACCAGCTCCTGAGTTTGAACTCGAAACGGTCAGTGGTGAAAAGTTTAAGTTGAGCGACCTGAAGGGAAAAATTGTGGTATTGGATTTTTGGGCTAGTTGGTGCGGTCCCTGCATGCAAACCATGCCAGAGGTGGACAAGATCATCGCCGAATTTCCTGCAGAGCAAGTTGAATTGATTGCTGTGAACTTAGAAGAGCCAGCCGAACGGGCTAAAGCGGCTATGGAACGCTTGCAACTGCATACCAAAGTGGTGCTGGATATCGACGGTGTGGCTGCACAGCGCTACCAAGCAAGTGCGATCCCACAAACAGTAATCATTGATCGCGACGGAAAAGTGTTAAATGTCTTCGTAGGAGGTGGACAGCAGTTTCTCAAGAACTTCCGCGAATCTTTGGACAAAGCCGTCAATGGCATGACCGACATCCAATAGCACTTCGCGATTGAACAACTAAAGCTTAAACATCAAAAGTATTAAGTTAGCGATAGCCAGCCGCAGTGGTTAACGTAAAAAGAAATCCTCACCCGAAAACAATTCATCGACGGCGATGGCCAAATCATGATCGATGCGAATGCTGGACAAGGATTCTTGTACTTCGTTTATTTCGCGACTTAAGCCTAACAGCAGTTGCATTTCGGAATCTGGGCTTGAGACTAACTGCGGTTGAGAAATTGCTAGCAGATCATTGTCGAATGTTAGATCGAGCAATAGGTGGCTCATGTCGCCTGAGTAACTGCTTTCGATGTTTTGATGAGCACGTGTTGGCAGCGTGAATAATAATGCTTCCACGGGAAAATCATTGCGAACAATCGTGCGGCCTTGAGCCTGAATGGCTGGTGTAGTTCCCACAGGATTCGCGACGACGAAAACAGAGCAAAACTGCTGTAATTGCGTGTAATTAAGTGGGGTTGGATGTGTTGTTCCCCAAGGGTTGTACAGCGAGAATCGATCGGTGGTCGCATCATAGGATCGGACCATGTAAGCATGTCCCGCCACCAAGCCATTACCCATAGCACCTGATTTTGTTCCCAATGTGACCGCTTGGCCATTTCGAAGGGCATTGACCAATACTTGTTTCTGAGTGTTGCTGAACCAATAGTTTGTCGAATTGCGACCTAGCAATTGAGCATAGGTCGTAGCCATCCATCCCCCTTCAATAGCAGCATAAGTATTGGCTCCGTTCCTGCCAGCATTTCCAGTTTGATTCCATTGAGCGTATGCTTTTTCGACCAGCGCGATCCAAAGTGCATTGGAAGCATTACGGTAGTTGTTGCCGTAATTTGAGTATGCGAAACGCGAGCCCGAGAACACTGGCAAGCGGCGATCCACCGTAACGTAGTCCGCTTGGCCCTGAGTTCCACTGGCAAAGCCATCGCTGATCGTTCCATCCGGATTGAAAAACGATCCGTAAATGCCGCCAAAGAATCGCACGGTAAATGTGCCATCACCATTATCGATAAACATATTGGTGATAGCTGTCGGGTTGACAAATGCGATCGAGCCAAGCGAAGCGATCAGGTAGCAATCTCCCAACATTCCTTGCTTTTGATCCAGATAAGAGGGAGTTCCATTGAAGAGGTTGCCGAAAGCCGTCTGATACGAGTAAGAGGTACTGGTTAGGACGGGTACATCAGCCCCCAAAAACCATTTATCGACCAGTGCATTGAGCTGTGCTGCTGAACTACCGGGTGTGAGGTTGCCGAGCGATCTTCCTTGAAAGGTTACATTCGCGCGATTGCCGTTCACCACATCGCTGGCAAGATTTTGCACATAATCGGCAATATTATACAGTCGGCCGTTATTCACTATGTGCATCAAGTCACCCATTTCCACCGCATCCACCACACCGTCGCGTCCTGGTAGACGAAGCAGTGCCATCATCTCAGTTCGATTGATGGAGCCATCTGCAAAGTATTGCGTGAAGAGGTTGGATAGGTCTCGGTTGCTCAGTGTGTTCGAAACGGTAGCACCAGCTACATTTAATGTGACGCTCGCGGTTAGATTGCCACTGCGGATTGTTACATTGACTGTGGTCGATGTGGCCGGTGCGGTGTAGAGTCCATTGCTAGTGATAGTCCCAGCACTAGCCGACCACTGCTGGGTAAAATTTCCTGCGACAAGTACGCCGAATTGATCGTATGCCCTAGCCACCAATTGAGTCGTAGAATTGGCCGCGAGAGGTTGAGTCGGTGCTATAATTTCGACCCTCGATAGAGATGAAATCACATTTAAATTGAACAGCGTGGATAGATTGCCCGCACTCACAGTCACTTGGTAGCGACCCAAGCGATCGACTCCAACGTCCGTAAATTCGCCCCTCGCAGTAATTTTCGTTACGCCAACTCCGTTAACCGGTTTTGCCGAAACGTTGAAAGACTGTGCGGTCGTCATGCGGTCTCCGAATTGATCGAATGTCCTGAGTCTCAAGCTCAGCACGTTCGAAGCACTGTTTACGGTTGAACCAGCACGGATCGCTTGGTTGTTGCTAGCCAATACCTCCAAGCGAGAGGCGACCGGAGTCACAATAAATCTCATGCTGGTCGATGTGGATTGTTGCAGTTTATTGGTTGCTATCGCCGTGACCCGATACTCACCCGCTTTTGTGACCGTCAGTCGAGTATGTTTAGCGGCATTGCTCGAGTTTGCGGAGAAGGTGCTGCTGCCACCATTGGGCGCCGAATCAAGCGTCCAGCGATAGACCAAATTTTTTTCACCAGAGGGATCCGTCGCAAGTGTCGACAGGGATATCGATCGGTCGACTGTTGTCTGCGACATATTGACCGAAATGGCGCGGGTCATGCGAACCGTTGTCTGATTGCGAACTGTTTGATTGATAAGTCGAGTCTGTGAGGAAACGTCTGGAGCAGCAGGCGGTTGGTTTGAGTTTAACTGCAGAAGTTGATACTCTAAGCTCTCAACGGTTGTAAGAATTCGACTCTCCAAAGTTTCTAGCGTTGGAATACGATGCTGAAATCTCGATGTTTTGCTATTCTGCTTACCCATGAGAGCACCAACCTTTTGGAATGTCGTGAAAGTGCCTGCTGTGTCGTCGACGCATCAGGACTTGACCGAGTGACGAAGCGAAAAACGAGGAAGCGAAAAACAAGAAGGAACAACAGAAGGGAACTTCTACTTCAAAGCCAATTGAAACCTAGGTCACAAATTCCTCGGGAGCAAACGACAACCGCTGCTGTCTTTAGACCGATGGGCTTAAAATTTCGTAGCGGGTAATTGTGACAGTGACAGAGTTGGTACAAGGGACCCAAAAAGGCATGCCTTGAGGCGTTTGGTCCACCGAAATAGACCAACTACTTGAGCAGCCTGCTGAGCTTGAGTTCTCGAAAAAAACCAAGATTTCGAGGGCCCAGACGACTATTTTTCCAAAATGGGGCTCACAGTTTTTTTCCTCTCCCCCATCTAATTGCAGCTACTCGGGTGGGCAGGACGGGGGGTGGTCATTGGCATGACTAAAAATTCGTAATTTTTTTGTATTTCTTTACAAGCCGAGCAGAAGCCTATCCGAAAAACCAAAAAGAATTCGGCGAAACCCAGCATGTGCTCTCCGTTTTATGGGCCGCTAGAGCCTTCAGAAAGCCCCGAAAACTAGGGCTAACTCGCGATTGGTTAATGGTCTCGATAGTCTCTTAGTTTAGTTCATTACTGTCTGAGTTGATGCCAGCCCGCTGCAATGTCTGATGCGCCCAATCCCTATGTACGATGCGTTCTAGCATCATTTCGTTATGAGCCAGCACCGAACGTGTTGAATCGCGCAGAATCTCTCGAGCGATTCTGATCTCATCCTGCGAGACCGAAAACTCTTTCGTGATAATGGGAAGTTGTCTCGGATGGATGGCCGTCTTGCCAATCAGACCCATGCAAGCGTCTCTTCGAGCCTCTGCTCGCAACAATTCCGGGTCATTCAAAGAGTCGCAGACTACCCCGGTAAGTCGGTAGCCGTGAGGTCGAAAACACATAACCAGTTGCGCGATAAGAATGCTCAGCGGCGTTTCATAAATCGAAATACCCGCCATTCGTTTTAGGCCTAGTAGGCGAAGGAGATCATTTCCTCCGATCCTCAGTGCTAGAATCGAAGGACCTAAAGGGGACCGGTTCAGATATTCTCGCAGTTCAACTCTCCCTTGCTCGTCAAAAATCGAACGCGTTTCTAGAACGGGCATTAGGGGGTAAGAAAGCCCGACAAGCGTCTCAAGATAGGCAGGGAGTGTATCGACATCTGCCTTGGGAATCACAAACCCCGATACATTTTCGATTCCCTTCATGGTCAAGAATTCGCGAAGTACGTCTACGTTCCTCGGGCGCAGAAAAATGGGCGTGGTTGTATTGCGGTTTGACAATTTCGGAAGCAGGTCGTACACCTGGCGTAAAGCACCAGGCAGTTCTACTTCAGCTAGCGAATCTTCGGTGCACAAAATGAACGAAGGTGCATTGATTCCGCTGGATTCAAAAAGACCGCTGATAAGTTTAGGATGGTTTGCAGGCACATATAATGAAGCTTTGAGATCACTGTAATCAACCATGTTTGAAATTCCTTATGAGCACCGTTGCCAAGAAAGGGATATCTTCGCGGATTTCAATGGGAACATTATTCTTTTCCGCCAGATGCAGAAGATGTCCCGTATTGGTATCAGACCCATTTTTCACAATTAACAGTTTCGCTGAACGCCTGAGAAGGGCACGAGTGGATTCGCATACCCCAGGTTTGATGAGATTAAGATTGCTGATACTATAATTCGATACCAAGTCATCCAACCAAGCTTTCATCCGCTGATGCACCACGGAAGCGCAATATCTTGGGGGCGGTTGCTGTCGTATTCGCGGATGTTGGCGGTCCACTTCTTCGAGCAATTTATCGATGAACCAACGCGATAAGTCTTGCGATTCTAGCTCTTCGTAATATAGACAGCCATGAAAATCATGTTTCCCAATTCGATCATTGAGAATAGTGCGGCTCACCAAACCTGAAATCGTCGCATTCAAGATGGCCGACGGAATCAGATAGTCTTCTGTGGATCCGCAATCGGTCGAAACGCCCCCAAGATCGCACAGCACGTAAAGTTCTGCTGGAATTTTGCGAAGAATTGGGTCCTGCAAACGCTGCATCGAATCCTGCAGTTCGCTAGCGATCGCCCCCTTGCCCGTCCAACCATCGACGAAAACAATCGATTCAGGGCGATGACGCTGCGCAATGTACAGCAACGCTTGCTGGTCGATACCGCGATCTCGAATGATCGATATGCTGTAGTGTTTAACTGGAATTGCCGTTTCTTTTTCCAGTAATCGCTTGATACCAACTCCGACGGGCGTTCCGGCACGAGCCAGCGAAACGATGGCCAGATTCTCGAGCCGCCGAGCCGCCAGAATTTTTTGCGTTATCCAGTATAAATCGACAGCCATTTTAGCCAGATTGAGCTCGACCGAGCGATGGAATAGGCTGAGATATTCCTCATCCGGTTGTTGCTCAACACCGATCATTTCGCTGTAGTGTCGTTTTCCGCTTTGAATCAGACGTTCTTTTTCTTCTAAATCCGCAATGGGCTCCATTTGCAGGGGCTTTAAAAGGAACTGCACATCGGAGGTTGAATAGCTGCCGCTAAAATGACTCATCGCCAGTTCTCCGAAATATCGGAAGTCCGAAATTCGACTGCGGAACTATCGTGAATCGCTTGTGCCAAAAATGTTGAAAGCTGCGTACCGTTCAGCAAAAGATAAAAGTCACACAGTCTCATGAAAGGTTCATCCGAGATACTATCTCCTACGCCAATAAAAATAGCATTAGAGGCTTTCGATCGTATCTTTTGCATTAAAAATGACACAGCGTTTTCTTTTCGAATTGCGGGAGCGAGTATCGCTATATTGTTTCCGTTGTGATGTATCCCATAAGCTGAATGCTCGGCGAGCCAATCCCCGGCGATCTCTCGCACAACGCACTGCAAACGATTTTCATCCCGCTCATTATCTTTAACCACGGCATAGACCGGTAGATTCTCATCGTAAACCAACCAGGAGCGAATTTGTTGATCTCGAAAAGGGCGACTCCCCTCGATCCGAAGCATAAGTTCCTGCAAAACATCCTTCGATCCGATAAGTTGCGTATGAATTTGTTCTTGCCAATCGCGATTGATCGTTCCATCGTCTTCTAAGATCGTCGCTCCATGCGATAGGATGGCTGGGCCGGGAAATGTGTGTACTACCCGTCGATATGCGGCAATATTTCTCGCGGTCACAGGAACTATATGGCCAGTGCTTTCAAGCAATTTTCGCAAAAAACGCTGTTTTGAATTCGAGTAAGAAATGATGTCGCCGTTATCCAGCGAAGCAGCCGGTTCTAAATCTGTCCCAGACGAGTGCCTGCGCATACTGGAAAAAAGCGTATCATCGAGATCTACAAAACTGGTTACCAAACCATTCTCACTCATAACCGGCCTTCCATACTTCGATGTTCGCTTCACCTGGAAAAAAAGCACTTTAATGCATCGCCGCGTTGTGGACTTTTACGCAACTATCCAGCAAATTGACTTCGATTCCAGCGAAACCATCACATATCGTTTGCATTAATAAGGCGATGGCCGATTGATCCCTCGATTCGTGAACAACCAAAATATTCTCATCTCGCTTTCGCTTAAAGTTGTAGAGGAAATTAGGTGTCTCGCTGCAATACGGATCGATGACGGGTAAGGCAAGTTTGATTTCATGGGAGATCAGCAAGGGACTGCGAGTCGTCGATTGCACGCAAGTTTCCCATCCACTGGCCTCTAGTTGCAACGCCAAGCGATATGCTGGGTCGATGAATTCCGTTGTACCAATGACGCGACATCGTCCCGGCTTGAGATGATGCCGACACTGTTCAAGAACTTTTTCGGGGATATGTTCTACTCGTGAAATGCCATGCCGGGCAGAAAAGGTTGACCAAGTTTCTTGTTTCGATGTTTTTTTCAGTTCGGTTGTGTTGCCGTTAGTCAGAGCACAGCGTGAAGTATCGAAAGCTTTGAATTCATAATTACCCGAAACTAGGCTTACAACCGAGACGCTGTCTATTCCGTCCAGGTCAGTCAATAATCGCTGGACACGCCCATCGCTCAGATCTGTGATAGTCGCCACGATGAGATGTTTGAATGAAAGGTTGATTGTTCGCAATGAGCGTAGCAGGTTTGCAAAAGTTTTTCCCGTAGAGATCTCGTCATCTACCAGCAGTATGGATTCGGCATTTCGCAGCGACTTGTAGTGTTCAGTCCCAATCGGAGGCATCTCGAGAGCTAGGGTTCTTGCGTGGCTGTGAATCTCTTCAAATTGAAGCGGCGGAGAGGCGGACTGGTCTATTTTGGAAAGTGGATAGCGAGTTGTTTGAAAGTAGGACTTCCAAGCCGTTTGGGTATGCAATTGCTGTAGTTCGCCAAAAATCCCCATCCCCAGACCTGTGGCTGTTTCGGCCATACCAACCACTATACCAGTTGAACCCACTCCTCGATCCACTTTGGCGATTGCCCAGGCAAGCTCTTGGTGAACATGTTGCATTAGCTTTGGACGAACGGGGACATGTTTGCCGAGCACTTTGCTGACAAATAGAAATCCGCGTTGACGGTTGTTTCTCGCACCAAACCCGAGCAACTGATCCCCCTGTAGTTGAGAGTTTTCTACCAACTGAACCGTCAATTCACCGGTAGGAAGTGTAAGCTGTCGTAAGGACATGGCACTCGCATTGGACTCGGTAACATCGCATGCGATCTCGCTATCAGGTTTCACAGATGTTAGATCTTGGGTTGCTTCGAAGACGAGCTTACCGATAGAGTTTGCGTTCGATATATTTGGTTGCCAAGCTGGTTCAAAAAATGCACGATAGGCAATAGCGGGAAGGTTGATTCCACCCTGGCAACTCATTCCTATACCGCCTGAAGCCCGCGGATTGATTTCGAGCAATTTCACGTCGCCGTGATCGTCCTCCTTGAACTGAATATTAACCAGGCCGTTCAGCTCAAATCGCTCGACCAACCAAGCGGTATAATGTTGCAATGTGTCATGCGCGACAATCTGCTGAGGACCGGTCAATAACGGTTTACGCCGTATGGCTGATGCTAAGACATTGCCATGCCTCGCAGCGACATCGATACTATATTCATGACCTGGCAAATACTCCATGACAAGCTGAGTGCTAAAGGTGCCATGTTCAGCCTGCTCATCTAGCCATTGATCGATGCTGAGATGCTGTGAAGTTCGCGCACGCTTGTTGCGACTTATTTGAAAAAAACCTACTCCATAGACGGAGGTCACAGGCTTAACACATGCTCTCCGGCTCGATTGGAGTACCGCTTCAACCGCTTGCCGAAAATCAGCCGCCTGGCAGACGACATGGAAACTAGGAACTGGAATGGAACCTGCCACCTGTCGATAAACCCAATCCTTCGAATGAAGCGAGTTGATATAGTTCGGAGGGGCTGCATAAAAAACTCGACAGCCCAACTTTTCGAAGTTCGCGATGTGCGAGGTAAGAAAACTCTGTTCATTCCCAGGCACAATGCAGTCGATTTCTTTCGCTCCTACCTCCTGCAAAACCCAGTTTAAATAGGAGGTTCCATTAAAAGAACTGGGTTCAACAAAAGATTGGTCCGCTTCGCCATAGCCGGCAAAATGTTGATGTCGATGGGAAACACAATACTTTAAATGTGCGAGTTCAGGATCTTTGCGAAGTTCGCGAATAACCTTGGCAACACAGGAAAAATGGCGATTGAACCAAACCTTAATTTTTGACATCGGCTAAACGCATCAGGCTCACTAAGTTCATCTATGGGATGATGTCAAAATAGACGGACCAACGCCATTTTTCAACGGAATTTACCCAGATTCTCGGCGAATGCGATCTGAACAACAAGAATATCGATTCTTATCACTCAATAGGGCTTTAGACGTTATGCAGGAACTGCACGAAAAGCCACTGCCGATCAAAACAACAGTCGGGCGAGTTTCAGTGATTCGCCCGACTTGGCAGAGATACTTCACAGCGTACAAAAAGTACTGTTTGGTATACGGCCTAATTGATCCGCGGAGGCTCGAAAATCAGCGTAGAACTAGCTATTTTCTTGCGAAGCAACAGGACCCTCTTCAATTTTTCCCTCAGAAGAATCTTCTTCCTTCTCCTCTGGGCTCTTAACCAGAAGGGAGAAGAGAATTCCGGAGCCCAAGGTCAGCACAATGACACCCAAGCTGGCCCAGTGAGGAATATGAATATGGAATGCGCTGAATATCAACTTGAAGGAAATAAAGATCAGCAGAATCATCACGGCCTTATCTAAAGCCCAGAAAAGGCTTTGAGCGGCTACCAGCAGGAAATAAAGGCTGCGGAGACCGGCAGCGGCCCACAAGCTGGAAGTGATCATCAAATAGGGATCCTGCACGACGGCGACGATCACTGGCATGGAATCGAAAGCGAACACAACATCGCACGCTTCAATACACACCAAGCAAAGAAATAATGGCGTTACTCCATTGGAGAAAAAGCGGCCACTGTCGATCGAGGGATTTGTTTCAAAAAGACCCTTCACCATTTTGACGGACCAGTGATTCGTATAATCTACTTCATCGTCGTCATCACCACCGCTCGACCACATTTTGAGCACGGTCCAAAGAACCACGAGAGCGAAAGCGATTAAAATATAAGGGCTAATATTGACAATGATAGCACCGAATCCGAGAAACAAAAATCGGAGTGCGATCGCACCCAAAATACCCCAATACAATATCCGGTGCTGATGATGCTGGGCATCGTGATGCGTGAGACCGAACGACTTAAAAATCAGATAGAAGGCAAACAAATTGTCAACGGCTAGCGCTTTCTCAAGCACATACCCCATCGCGAAGAGGCTACCCGCATTGACGCCTTTTGCATACCAGATGTATCCGCCAAAAGCGACTGAGCAAAGTACCCAAATCAAAGACCAAAGTGTAGCGTCCTTCAGTGAGACAGGTTCTTTGGAACCTTTATGCGACTGAAGGTCTATGAACACCGCCAAAATGAAAGGAATCAGGAAAACCAAAACGTCGACCAATGTGGTCGGCGTCAATGTTTTAACTGCTTCTTCCGCAGTTCCAGTTGTAAAATCTGCAAACACGAGATTTAATAACTCCAGACATTTTGTAGTGCGAACCCACAAACCTTAACACAATTACATCACAAAACTCCCACGGCTACTAGGACTGCGGACAAGATACGACAATAGTTTGTTGTCGCAAAATGAGACGGAAGGAGGAAAAGCGATATCGCCAGTTCGGACTAGCTGGATACTTGTGAGCTTCCGCTCGTAAGCAGCTGGCCTCTCGCCACTTCAGGTACCTCAAATCTCGGATGCAGTAATCAGCCCTGATTTTTTCAGCCCTGATTTTTATAGACGAGTACCTGAATAATCTGCTTGGCTCGGTCTGCAGGGATTTCGAGTTTGTGCATTAAATCGTTGATAAACTCTTTCTCATCGTTTTCAACTACGCCGTCTGCGAGCACGATGTCGCAGGCATTGATAAAGACGGTTTCTTTCAACTCAGTCGGCACAACGGGGACACTTTTCTGCACCAATTGCTCTGGCCCGCCACGTTTCAGAACACCCAGCAATCGATCAATCATCGATCCGAACCGCTGGGGCGTAACATGCTGGTAGAGTCGCGTGCGACCTAGAATCGTCACAAGGCCCTGCACTTCTTCATCGGCAATATGTCCATCACAAGCGGAGGAAGCGAGCAGAATACCGGCATACGCTTCATGAGGTCCAAATGGTTGTTCTTCGAATTGTCCACTTTGCAATACGTCATCGAATATCGACATAAATCACTCAATCGGTATGGAAGATTTGGGTACTTGGAAAACGACAATTTAGCCTTTGTTTTTCGAAACCATCACGCTGGCAATCAGCTTCGCGGTTTCACCACTGATTTTGAGCGCTTTGGCTAAGTGCTCAATGAAAGCCCTCTCGTCTGGCTCCACGACACCATCAGCAAGTACGATATCAACAGCGTTCGTAAAAGCCGTGATCGCCAATTCCTTAGGCAAAACTTCCGCACAGGCATCCACCAATCCATTGGCGCCCTTCTTCTTAAGAATGCCTGAAGTTTTACTCAGGATCTGCTGAAAAGTTCTCCCGTTTGCCCTTTGGTAAAGTTTCATCCTCACCAAACAGGTTGCCAAACTCCCTAACTCTTCGTCTGCAATGTGCCCATCGCAACCGCTGGCCGCTACTAAGACGCCGGCAAAAGCTTCTTGCGTCGTGAGTTTGCCACCTGTTTCCATACCACCGAACAGCGAGTCAAATAATCCCATATTAAAGTTCCAACTAAGACCAAACAAGATAAAATAAAGATGGAGCTTGAGTCGGAACCGATAGATTCGCTGCTGACACCGACCCTCCCGAGGCGTGTAACATTAATGGATACAAGACGGGTTTTCAATAGTTTCCTTCTCAAAGAATGTCCCATCTTCTCGAACGCCTAACAGTTTTCGTGCTGTCCGAGAACCGGCCCTGTTTCCCAATCAGTAAGGTCGATATTTGACTCCCCCAAAAGTTGAGATAAAGATTCACCAAGCCGCGAAAGGCTCGTTCATCGAAGCCAGATGAACTTACGCCTCGTAAGAAGTTTGTCAACCTCTTCTGTAGGGATAAGATTCTGTAGGGAAAAAGATTGCCCAACCATGAGTGCAACGAGTTTTGAAAGGAAGATAAAAATGCGTTTCTGCGGCATTCTATTCCTCTTGGTCGCAATGTTTGCAGGAGGAACGCTACTGGCACAGGAATCAGCAAAACATCCGAACATTCTTTTTATTTTGGCGGACGATCTCGGCTTTGCAGACCTCGGTTGTTATGGGAGCGAAATAGAGACACCCAACCTCGATCGACTCGCCCACGAGGGGTTGCGGTTCACCCAATTTTACAACACCTCCCGCTGTTGGCCGACACGAGGCTCGTTGCTAACTGGTTACTATGCGCAGCAAATTCGCCGCGACCAACTCATCGGTGGTCAGGGAGGAGTTCGTGGCACCCGCCCTGATTGGGCGCCTCTCCTGCCTCACTATCTCAATCAAGTTGGGTACAAGTGCTACCACAGCGGCAAATGGCATATTGATGGTAAAGTTTTGCAGACAGGATTTGCCCGTAGCGCAAACATGAACAACTCTGGGAACTTTTTCACCCTCAAGGGCGTTCAACTGGATGATCGGCCGATCGGCCCTGAGCAAAATCGAAAGGCTGTCTATATAACAACCTACACCGCGGATCATGCGATCGACTGTCTTAAGGAGCATGCGCGAAATTCTCCCACGCAACCCTTCTTTCAATACATCGCCTTTCATGCACCCCATTTTCCACTTCACGCTCTCCCTCAAGATATTGAAAAGTATAAGCATCGCTATAAGTCGGGTTGGGATCAATTGCGCAAGGATCGCTACCAAAAACAAGTCAAACTGGGAATTGTCAACACCGGACTAGCTGAAACAGAACGAGACACTGGCCCTCCTTACCACTTTCCGGAAGCGTACTCAAAATTGGGTGAGGGGGAAGTTCGCTTCCCCATTCCCTGGGATCAACTCACGGCAACACAACAAGAGTTTCAAGCGACCAAAATGGCAATTCATGCTGCTATGATCGATCGTATGGATCAGGAGATAGGAAGGATCATTGCGCAACTGGAAGCGATGGGAACTCGCGAGAATACCCTGATTCTTTTCGCTTCCGACAATGGCGCGAGCGCCGAGATCATGGTGCGCGATGGTGGTCACGATCCTAATGCATCACCGGGCAGTGCACCGACTTACCTCTGCCTCGGACCAGGCTTCTCCACCGCTTGCAATACGCCATTCCGAAAACATAAGACCTGGGTGCATGAGGGAGGCATCTCCACGCCGCTGATTGTGAATTGGCCAGCAAAAATTACACAAGTCGGACAATTAAGGCATACACCCGCACACGTCATCGATTTCGTTCCCACCGTCTTCGAAATAGTCGAAATGAAAACCGAAAAAACTTTAGCCCCCGATGCTCCAGAGCGTCCTGGGAAAAGTCTTCTTCCCCCCTTCTTTCAGGATCAAGAAATCGAACGAGATTATCTTTGGTGGCTACATGAAGGAAACCGCGCGATTCGTGTCGATGATTGGAAACTTGTATCTGTCCGCGATGGCCCTTGGGAACTTTATAATCTCAAGCATGACCGAGCCGAGCAGCACAATCTAGCTTCAGATGAAAACCAAACGGTGCAGCGTATGGAACAGCTATGGAACGATGTCTCGGATCAGTTTCGAAAACAGAGTTCTGACCAGTAGATGGTTCCTGGAAAAATATAGTATTCTGAAATTTGTAAATATACGGTTCAGTCGGATTTCATGGGCTCGAACCAAATTCCTTAACCAACAAGCCACTGGCCATCGAGTTTCAGCGAGGACACAATGTTCAATCGATTTCTCTGCTCGCTCGCAGCGTTTTTCTGCGTTGTTACGGTTCTCGATGTGAGCAATCTTCGATCTGAAGAAACGCGTTGCGAAATGGAGATCGACCTGACCGAACTGGATCGTAACATTATCGGTTCCCAAATTCGAATTCCTGTGAAACCGGGAGCTCTATCCTTGTGGTATCCGAAGTGGTTACCGGGCTGCCATGCTGCAGCCGGCCCGGTTCAAAATTTGGCTTTTTTCCAAGTTGAGACCGACCAAGGCATTGTAGTTCCATGGAAACGTCGCTCCTCCGAACCGTATGAGTTTCTTTTGGAAGTGCCCGAACGTACCAACTACATCGTGGTGAAGCTGGAATACATCGCAAATCAACCCACGACAAATTCTGAAGGTGCCGACTGCGCCTTCGAGGGAAATATCGGTTACTTCAGCTTCAATGTCTGTGCCGTTTATCCGGCGAGCGATGAAAACGCATACGGTCAAGGAGACGAACTTGTCTACGATGTGTCGCTCTCGTTGCCCGCTTCGATCGAGGCTCGCAGTTCATTAGATATCCAAGCCGTGTCGGAGACCGAAAATGGCAGGGTTTTGAAATTCGCATCGAATCCCTTGCATCGAATCATCGATTCTCCGCTGATCCTCGGAGAGCATATGCACACGATTGAACTTACCGACAAAAACTCAATTCAGCCGCCGCATTTTCTTCATGTCGCTTCGCGTGACAATATTGAGCAGCAAATACCACCGGAATTCGTGCAGGGACTGAAGTCTTTAATCGCGGACACCAAAGCCGTTTTTGGTAATGCCCCTTTCGCTGAGTACCATTTTTTAGTCATCGTCGATGATTCGCTGGCTGATATTGGACTGGAACATCTCTCTTCTAGTCTCAACACGATGAGCTTAGACGAATTAACGGATCCTGGTTTGCGAGCTGACTGGCCAGGGGAATTATTACCACATGAATATGTGCATGCATGGTGTGGCAAATATCGCGTGCCAAGGACGATGGCTCAATTAGATTTTCATACCGATAGAAATTTTAATCTTCTCTGGGTTTATGAAGGCCTCACCGAGTACTACGGCACCGTCCTGGCCGCGCGCAGCGGCTTGGTCACCAAAGAAACTTTTCTTGAGCATAAGGCCCAAAGAATTCATGAATTGAGTCTTCAAGCTGGCCGCAACTGGCGAACTCTTGAAGATACCGCCGTAACAAGCCCATTGCTCCGTGATTACTCTACCTATTGGACGTATCGACGCCGCGACCAGGATTATTACGACGAAGGAGCGTTCTACTGGTTGGAAGCGGATGCGATCATTCGCAAAGAGTCGCAAGGAAAGGTATCGCTCGACGATTTCTGTCGCAAATTTTTTTCCAAAGCACTAGAGGGAGAGAATGCAGATTCTGAATTTATTCCGTATCGCGAAATCGATATCTATCGAATGCTCAATGATGTCCATCAGCACGATTGGCAACAATTTTTCGAAAAGCGAGTTAAGTCAACCCAGAAGGCGTTTAATTTGCGGGCCCTGGCCAAGTGCGGATATCGCTTGGCATACAGAGACGAAATGAATAACTATCAGGAACGACTCGAGTCGGAATATCTTTATATCGACGAAACACGCAGTCTCGGGTTCACTGTGGGCCCAAAGGGTTTGATTATGGACATCGTGCCTAACAGTATTGTGGATCGCGCCAAACTCGCGGAACGCGATCGATTGATCGAAATCAACGGTGAAGAATATTCCGATGAAAGACTGAGAAATTGGTTAGATGAGTGCAGTACAGGCGATAAGCTGCAACTCAAGGTCTCTCGGTACAAAAGAGAACTCGATGTCGAATTGATCATTGAAAATCCCCAGGCCCGCTTTCCGTACCTCAAATTTGATGGGGAACAGGACATGCTCGAAGAAATTACAGCGTCTAAAGTTGAGCTTTTGGTACCTTGAGACATCGCATCAGCGGATCTTTGTAATGAGTACTGTTGAACTGATCGCGGTCGTGTTCGGATTGCTATCGGTTATCCTTACTATCCGCCAAAATGTATGGTGCTGGCCTGCAGGCTTGATCCAGGTTGTTTTGTTCGTCGGTATCTTCTACGACGCAAAACTTTATTCTGACATGGTCTTGCATATTATCTACATTTTTTTGCAATTCTATGGCTGGTACTATTGGTTGTATGGTGACCGCGGCAAGCAGTTCTTACTGGTTCAGAAACTCACACCCAATCAATTCGGTTGGTGGAGTTTGGCAGTGTTTGCGCTGACAGCGACTTGGGGCTCGCTCATGCATTATTGGACCGATGCTTCTTTCGCGTTCGCAGATGCGTTTGTTATGATGGCCAGTCTCGCCGCCCAATGGTTGATGGCCCAAAAGAAATTGCAGTCTTGGTACTACTGGATAGCCGTCGATATTGTCGCAATCGTTGTCTATCGGCAGAAAGAACTTAACTTGACCGCCCTGCTCTACTGCCTGTTTCTCATACTGGCTTGTATCGGTTGGATTTCATGGCGTAATTCTTATCAACGTGCAAGGATCGCTAAGCCATGACAACCGCTTTGGTCCTCGGAAAATTCGCCCCTTTGCATCAAGGCCATCAGTACCTGATTGAAACGGCAATTTCTGAAAACAACCGAGTGATCGTTGTCATTTACAACGCAACCGAAGTTACCGGAATACCACTTCATACTCGAGCCGCTTGGATAAGACGGCTCTATCCATCTGTGGAAGTGGTCGAAGCTGCCGACGGACCTACCATTATTGGCGATTCGACCGAAATCAAAAAACTGCACGAAGATTATCTATTATCACTGCTAGAAAATCAGAAAATAGACGCGTTCTACTCCAGCGAGTTTTATGGCGAGCACATCAGTCAAGCCTTCAACGCGCTGGATCGAAGGGTCGACAACTGTCGGGAAAAGTTTCCTGTTTCGGGAACACTCATAAGGGAAGAACCCTACACCTATCGCCAGTTTGTTCACCCTATCGTTTATCGAGATCTGATTGTGAAAGTCGTGTTTCTCGGAGCACCCTCGACCGGAAAAACAACCATCGCCCGTGAATTGGCTGCGCGTCGCAATACAGTTTGGATGCCCGAGTATGGAAGAGAATATTGGGATCAACATCAAGTGAATCGACGTTTGACCCAGGAACAGCTTACAGAGCTAGCCGAAGGACACATCGAACGCGAAGAACGTCTCTTTGAAGAAGCAAATCGCGAAATATTTATTGATACCGATGCCTCGACGACTCTACTTTTCAGTTTCTACTACCATGGAAGTGCCACCAATGAATTGAAAGAACTCGCTGAAAAGGCGGCCGGTCGGTACGATCTTTTTTTCTTGTGCGAAAACGATATTCCCTACGAGAATACCTGGGATCGATCCGGGGACGTAAATCGCGATGATCTTCAAGCCCAAATAAGGGAATATCTTAAGCTAAAAAGGGTTAGCTACGTCTCTTTGACTGGCAATTTAGAGGAGAGAGTGAAGAAGGTGATGCACCATCTCGAAAGATATAAACGCTGGTGAGATTTTGCTTCAATTGTGACTGGGCCGTTTTTCTTAAGATCTACGCGCTGATTTCCAGTCTGAGAAAGGCTATATTGAAGTCCGTACTGACTGTTTCGTCCGAGGCATTCGACCCACCCCTTCGAGCGCAACTCCCAGCCTCACCTGTAAAAAAGAGAAGCTCCATGCCTCAATGGTTTAAACGACCCAAATCCAGCTCAAACGCATGCTGCATACTCGTGGCAGGTGTCATGCTGTGGAGCTTTCAAACATTATGGGCAGATGAGCTGGCACAACGTTTTGAGCAAGAGGTTCAACCTGTATTGCAAAAGTATTGCTTCCATTGCCACAGCGGCGATGATCCGGAAGCGAAGTTTCTTATCACACAATTCGTCAGCGCCCGATCTATTGTCGGGCAATGGCAAAACTGGGAAGACTCAATCAGAAGAATTGCGGATCGAGAGATGCCCCCCCCTGAGGAACCGCAACTTGCAGAGAGTGAGCGTACAGGAATCATCGAATGGTCCAGAGCATTTGAGCAACAGCAGGCCGAGAAGTTCCAAGGGGATCCGGGCCCCATCTCTGTTAGACGCCTTAACGCGGCGGAATGGAACCATTCGATACGCGATTTGATTGGATACGACATCCAAGCCGCAAAAGATTTTCCGATCGATCCTGCGAACGCTGCAGGCTTTGACAATTCAGCGGAATCGTTGACGATGTCTCCCGGACTTTTAAACAAGTATATGCTGTCTGCGCGATATGTTGCAGAACACCTTCTCTTAACCCCCGCTGGGATTCGCTTCGCCCCTTTCCCCGTTGTAACCGAGACCGATCGCGATCGCTATTGCGTTCAACGCATCGTCGATTTCTATCGACAACAACCCACCAATCTTTCAGCCTACTTTGTCGCCGCACGCGTTTGGTTTTTACGTACATCAGGTAAGCAGCACGCAAACGTCGAGATGGTTGCTAAAGAATTGAAGCTGAGCCCAAAGTACTTGCATAAGATTCTGGCAGCTCTGCAGGATGAATCGGTCGAATATGGACCCTTAAAAGAAGTGCAAGTCCGTTTTAAAGACCTGTTGGACCCAAACTTGCCTTTAAATGATGTGGAGAAAGGTTGTGAAGAGATTCGCCGGTACATCGTCGGTCAGCGCGACAGATTGATTCCCCCAGTGGACAACCTTCGCGGTCCTGGCGGAATCAACGGCGGCTCACAACCGCTTGTCTTGTGGAAGAATCGGCAAATAGCCGCCAATCGACTCATTGGTCGAACCGACGGTTTCACCTCCGATCCCAGTACCAGCGTTTTCAGCCTGGAACTGAGAGAAAAATTCTCGACACTCCCAAAGGCCGAGAAGGGAAAAATTCTCAATGATTATGAGAAATTTTGCAGCGTGTTTCCAGATGCTTTTTATGTTGCCGAGCGAGGACGCGCTCATATCGATCCGAAAGAAGCGGCGCGCGAGGGTAAAGGACGCCTGCTGAGCGCCGGTTTTCATAGCATGATGGGCTATTTCCGCGACGACCAACCGCTGTATGAATTGATTCTCTCGACCGAAGATCAACAACAATTGGATCTACTTTGGAACGAACTTGATTTCATCTCTCAAGTTCCCGTGCGACAGTATGCAGGACACCTCTGGTTCGAGCGTGCAGAAGCCTCCTTCCTGAACGATCCGCGTTTCGATTTCGTTCGCGCGGAAGATAGAGCCGCAAGTAGCCCTGAAATGATTCGAAAATTTGCGAGCGTCTATCAAGGTAAGCTGAAAGAATTGTTCGCTGAAGTGAGGGTCACCGAGGCTGTCGCATACTACTTTGAGCATATGGACCATCGACTGCGCAAATTGGAACAGGAACTGCAAACCGCTGAACCGAAGCAAATTGAATCACTCCTGAATCTATTGGAGCCAATGTTTCGACGACCGATCAGCGAATCGGAGCGAGATAATTGGCGGCGATTTTACAGTCAAGTGAGAACTCTTCCCACGGCAAACCACCGCTCCGCCTTAGAAGATACTTTAGTCGCAATGCTTTTGTCGCCCCAGCATTTATATCGCTGGGATCTTCGAACGGATTCATCCACAACGGTTGCTTTGAATTCGCAGGAACTGGCGTCTCGTTGGAGTTTTTTGCTGTGGACCAGCGCGCCCGACTCTAACTTACGGAAAGCGGCAGATGCGGGAGCGTTAACCGACCAAGAGGGTATTCGCCAGCAATTTCAGCGGATGATCCAGGATGAACGTTTCGAAGGTATGGTTCGCGAATTTCTTGGAAATTGGCTCGACTTCAGACGATTTGAATCGCACAACGGAGTCGATCGAAATCAGTATCCGGACTTTGACAATAGTTTACGGCAAGCGATGTTTGAAGAGCCGATTCGCTATTTTATCGATTTGGTTCGCCGCGACGGTCGTATGAGCGAATTGATTGAATCGGACCATAGCATTATCAATAAGTCTCTGGCAAGTTACTACGGCTTTGAAGGATTTGAGGAAGCGGAACCCGGGAACTGGCAACGCATCGCTGGAGTAAATTCCTCCCAGCGGGGTGGCTTGCTCTCGATGGGTGTTTTTTTGACTCAAAATTCACCTGGACTTAGAACCAGCCCGGTTAAGCGGGGCTATTGGGTTGTTCGCCGCATTCTCGGCGAAAGAATTCCGGCCCCACCTCCGAACGTCCCAGAGCTTCCCAGTTCCGAACGCGATCTAGGAACACTCACGTTGAGAGAAGCTTTGGAGAAGCATCGTGAGCATCCAAGCTGTGCAGGCTGTCATGCACGGTTTGATTCCTTCGGCTTGCTGCTGGAAGGTTTTGATCCAATCGGTCAAGCCCGAGAAAAAGATTTAGCCGGTAATAGCATCTCGACAACGGCAAAACTGCCAGATGGAAGCGACGCACAAGGACTGGCAGGTTTGCAAAACTATATTGCCAAGAACAGGGGTGATGATTTTCGTCGGCATTTTTGCGAGACGCTTGTCGCATTTGGTTTAGGTCGTACCCTAATTTTATCCGATCGATTACTGGTGGATGAAATGATGGCAGCCATGCGGGAACAGGATGATCGAATCCAGCCAGCCTTTTTGGTTTTACTCAAAAGCGCACCCTTTCAACGGAAACGGGGCGCAAGCTTAGAATCGGAGGAGTTCAACGATGTCTCAAAGTGATCCCAATCGTCGACGATCTCAATGGACTCGCCGTTCATGGCTGCAAGGTACTGGTGTCTTGATCGGCCTCCCGTGGTTGGAATCGATCAATGTTTGGGGGCAAGATACGGTCAAAGCGGAACAAGTGGGCTCCCCCTACCCTCTTCGCTTTGCCGTTTTATTCATGGCCTGTGGCGTCCATCCCGACCACTGGTGGGCCAAGGGCGAGGGTGAATCTCTCGAACTGAGTCGTTGCCTGCAACCGCTTCACGCTTTGCGAAACCAATTGAATGTCGTTCACGGCTTGTTCAATAAAAATGCGACAGGCGTTGGTATTCATCCAGGACAGACCGGAAATATCTTGTCTGGAGCAGCGCTGAAAAAAGGGGCCGAACTGCGAGGCGGTATCAGTGTGGATCAGGCGTTGGCAAACGCCTTGGGGGCGGATGATATTGTCCCCAGCATGGTTCTCGGTTGCGAGCAACCCACCACCGGCTATCACGAAACCAACTTTTCGATGGCTTACAGCTCGCACATTTCCTGGCAAAATGCTACATCCCCCGTCCCCATGGAAGTTTATCCATCGCTCGCCTTCGATAGCTTATTTGAAAACCGAGGCAGTCAGCGAAATCGAAGTGTGCTTGATCGCGTCATGGAATCAGCCGCCGATTTGCAGCGAGAAGCTTCAGCAACGGATCGAGCGAAGTTGGAGGAGTATCTCACCAGTATCAGAGAGGTCGAGAAAAAAATCGAGCGGCAACGCGAGCCAATGCAACAAGCCCAAGAAAAAAGCGAAGCCAACGGGAAGCCGTTGGGCGCTATGCAGCGTCCCGATAATGGTTTACCCGAAGATATACGACAACATATGCAATTGATGTGCGATATCATTGCTCTGGGCTTCCAAGCTCATCGTACTCGAATTGCCTCATTGCTGTTGTGCCGAGATATTTCAGGGCTATTCTATCCCTTTCTACATGTCAAAAAGCCACATCATCTGGCTTCCCATGATGACCGCTCCGAGGAGTGGGAAAGAGTGACAACCTATTACGTTGAGCAAGCTGCCTACCTAGCCAATAAATTGATCGGAATGTCAGAAGGTGATGGAACCGTACTCGATCATTCTTGTTTAATGTTTGTCAATAATATGTGGTCTGGAAGCAAGCATGATTCAAGCAAAGTGCCGCTCTTAACTTTGGGCAAGCTGGATGGTAAGTTGGCTACTGGGCGATCGCTAGACTACTCAAAACGTTCCGCTGACGAAAGAAAACTTTGTAGCTTCTACCTCTCTCTGATGAAACGCATGGGGGTCGAGGCCGAAACCTTTGGCGATGCTTCCAGCGAACTCGCTGACCTGTAATTCAATAGCCAATACGTTGTCTGACGATCGGATTCCATAGTTGACGCCGAAACGAATCCGCCTAAAGCTACCGCTAGCGCGAAAGGCGGCTAATGGTTGTGGATGGGCTCTGACCGGAAAAGCTGATAAGGGATTACAAACCGCGAGTTCTTTTTACTGTTCAAGACGAGCGATCTGAACCATGATTGTCTACAGCGCGACCAAAAAGGAATTTTGCGAAACGGTTTTGCAGAATCGTATTGGTTCGGTCGTCAAAATGGCCTTTCGGCAAAATATGGGCTTCGACCCATCTCCGAACGAGGCCCAAGCGTTTCAAAACTCACTTCCCTATGTGGGAAATATCCTTTCGGCAGCCGATATTCCCGAGGATGTCGGTGTGGCTATTGAATATCGCATCCCGCAATCATCCAAACGCATCGATGTCATCATCACTGGGCGCAACGCAGATCTCCTGCCGATCGTGATTATCATTGAACTAAAGCAATGGCAAGAAATCGCTTCCACGAATATGGATGCGATCGTTCGAACTTGGATTGGCGGTAAGGAGCGATCCGTTCTTCATCCATCCTACCAAGCGTGGAGCTATGCGCAGTTTTTGCGAGACTTTAACGAGTATGTCGAACAGAATAATGTTCGCCTACAGCCCTGTGCCTACCTTCACAATTGCGCGACCGCCAGCGAAGTACGGGGCGATTTTTATGCGGAGCATTTGCAACGCGCCCCTGTCTTCGTTGCTCACGAAGCGACGCTGCTGCGCGAGTATATTCAGAAGCATGTGAAATCAGGCGATCGAGGCGACCTATTGTACCGGCTGGAAAAAGGTAAGATCCGGCCATCTAAAGCGCTGACGGATCATCTGAGTTCGCTTCTAGCCGGCAACCAAGAGTTCACGCTCATCGATGAGCAGAAGCTTGTGTTTGAGGCTGGAATTCAACTCGCGTCGCTAGCAAGCTCGAATCAGAAGAAAGTCATGATTGTCCAAGGGGGCCCCGGAACTGGAAAGTCGGTCGTGGCGATCAATCTGCTCGTTGAACTCTCTCGCCGGGGAAAAATTGTGCAGTATGCGACCAAAAATGCAGCCCCGCGCGAAGTCTTCAAAAGCAAATTGGCAGGGACCCAAAAGAAAACAAGAATCGATAGCCTATTTAAAAATTCGGGCTTTTATTATGACGCAAGCAAGGGTGAGATCGATGTCATTGTTGTCGATGAGGCTCATCGATTGACCGAAAAATCTGGAATGTTTAAACACCTGGGCGAAAATCAAGTAAAAGAAATCATCCAAGCGGCCAACCTAGCAGTGTTTTTCCTGGATGAAAGCCAAAAAGTCACTTGGAATGACATAGGAAGTGTTGATGAAATTATCCGCTGGGCGGAACACTTAAATGCAGAGGTCAGCGAGTATGAATTGCCATCGCAATTTCGGTGCAATGGTGAAGATGGCTATATTGCATGGCTAGACGAGATACTCCAACTGCGTCCCACAGCCAATACATCGCTGACCGGATTGAATTACGACTTTCAGGTGTTTCGTAATCCCAACGATTTGCGGGATGCGATTAGTGAAAAAAATAAACTTGGCAAGCGTTCGCGCTTGGTGGCTGGGTATTGCTGGGACTGGATTAGCCAGAAGAAGCCACACTTGATGGATATCTGCTTTGAAGAGCATCGTTTTGCTATGCAATGGAATTTAGCAGACGATGGACAGTTGTGGTTAGTCAAAGAAGGCTCCGAGAATCAGATCGGGTGCATCCATACCTGCCAGGGACTTGAGATGGATTACGTTGGCGTGATCGTTGGTCCGGACTTTAAGTTTGTGCGGGGGCGGGCGGTAACAAACCCAGATGCACGCTCTAAAAATGATTCATCGATAAAGGGCTTTAAGAAAAGTTTTCGAGCGAATCCCGCTCGTGCCCAAAAAGAAGCCGATTTGATTATCAAGAATACCTACCGCACGCTGATGTCCCGGGGTATGAAGGGCTGTTATGTCTGGGCAGTTGATGAAGAAACGAACAACATGTTTACAGAACTTGCAACCCGGGAAGAGACATAGACATCGAAGTTGTATTATGAGTGATTCGAAATGCTACTCAGCTAGTCTTGGCTCGATCAAGGAAATTTCATCTGATACAGAGCGATTATTGGGAGAGTTCTTGAACGGTTTGAAGCCAGGGAATGGCGAATCCAAAAGAGATGAGCAGCAACAGACAAAGGTTTATAGCAAGAAAAACAACATTGCACTGATTCTTTGCAACCGCGTTGGGAACGACAAATTCTATCACCAGTGTAGCCATGAGCAACGGTAAAGCTAACACTTCGGGATAGAAGCGAATCACCAAGACGCTGAATGCCGGAAGACTCACTTCGAATTCTTCGAAAAAACCGATCAGCACTTTACGAGCAAGCGGTACAAGTATTAGCAGCGACAGTGCCGAGGTCACATTTAAAATGAGCAATACAAGCGAACGACGCGTCGTGCTTTGTGCGGCAGATTTTGTCGACTGATAGGGGTTAGTCGAGGAGGACATAACAGGAAATGCTACTGTACGGGATTGGGAAAGAAACCAAAGGGCTTTGTTACAAACATAGGGGTTTTTCTATGCGAAGCCCCCTAAGCTGAGTGGCGATGGACTTACTTTTCTTGGTATTTCTGGAGTCACAGATCTAGCCGTAAAGTTTTTCGGCTTCTTTGTGATTGATAACGCGGCATCGCAAGCGTTCATCGGATAATGGTCGACCGTTGGGATCGATGTAGACTCGTCCTGTTCGCCCAGGTTTGACGCTCATTACATGAATATTAAAAATAAATGAGCCGTCGTTTTTCGCAGTAAACCAATGGACGTTATCTTTGAGATCGGAGACGGTTGAGTAGGCGCCCGGTGAGAAAACGCGATCGATGGTTGGACGCACAATCATATGATCTTTTTCATCTTCCAATCGGTCGTAATGACGGCCTTGGAAATCTCCTTTTAAAATCAGGAAAGCCGTCGCCATATTGTCGTGTCCATGGGGAACGACAGAGCGATCTTTGTTCAATGCGAAAACCTGATGTCCAAAAACCAATTCTGTGGGGAGTCCTTCCACTCGAGGCAATGTCGCTTGCATGCTCGATTCCCCTCGTTCGCGAAACGTCGCTTTGGTAAGCAGTTTATCAAAATCGATATACTGAAGCATTTCGGGCAAATCCACTTTGCTCAGCAATTGCTCGACCTGCTTCTGCCATTCAAGAGGTCCCAATTTTTTTCCTTTTAGATCGATGCTCATCGCATTGATTTCGGCCAGCCACTTGGAAGCAATCGGCTTGACCTCCTGTCCGAATGCATCCCTGGAAAAAAGAGTATCCAGCAATGACCAAGTAAGCACTGCAGCGAGCGAACGCTGATGAAAATCTCGCCGATTCAATTCGTCCATCTTCATTCTCCGACTTGGAAGCTAGCTTTTGCCGTTGTCCCTCTGCGTAAGTTACCATCTTTGAGGTGACGTTCCAAGAAGATGCATAGCCTCACGGCAAATTGTTTATTCCTTGTGCCGCTGTGCCAGTCCCGCGCCGCCGGGCTCTCGAGCGCGTTTGGGCAGATCGGTAGAAAGTCCCCTCGCGCCGTTATGCCGACGTGCCAGTTCCCATGTTGAGCCGGTACCCGTGATGCCTAGCCTCACGGCATACGGGTTATACGACCTACTTCACTATCGCATGTTTCGGATATTGAGCGCGGCTATCTTACCACCAAAATTCCGTGCGAAGGTATCGATACGCTTGCAATTGTAAGATTCGTCCAATCGAGCTCCAACCGCGATGTACGCGCGCGAAACCAGTCATGCCAGACTTCAATTGCCCGGCCCCTTTTTCAACATGGCAATATAACACCACGGTTTGGCCTATCGATTCAGGAGTCGTTGCGAAAAGTTTGCTCGGAACCTTTTCGGCGGATGTGGCGACTCGATCGACACGACCCTCCAATATTTCTAACGGTAACGCCCTAGCTTTAAATATCACGAGCTGTCCAGGTTGGACGGCTAATGCGTCTTGTTCGGGAACGAAGACTTCAACGAGCGGAGAGCCCATCGCTTCAACTTGGCAAAGTAAATCACCTTTGATTACATACGCCCCCATTTTCTCGTGTAGACGTATCGAACGAACAAAACCACTCTTCGGTGCAACGACCTTTAATGCTTTCTCCTGCTCTCTCAAGAAGTCCAATTCCTCGACGAGCCGCTTGCGACGAGCTTCTTCGGCTTCGATGTCCTCAGGTCTCGATCCCAACTTTAGTAGACGAAGTTTACTTTCCGCCTCTGCCAGTTCTTGTTCGCGACGCGCTAATTCGGCGGTCGCCACCCGAATACCCTCTGTTTCAACAGCTGCTCGTTCCGCTCGCACTTCAGCCAACTTTTGCTTCAGTACATTTAATTTCGTTTGCTCGCGATCCAATTGTGCTGGTGCTAAAGCCCCTTGTTCGGCCAATCGCTCCGATTGCACAATAACTTTCTCAGCATATTGCTGCTCCGCTTCCGCTTGCTGGACGCGGTGATCTAACGCTTCCATTTGATGTCGGAGCGTTGTCTGCATCGTTGACAATTCAATCTTGCCCAGTTCAAACCAACTCTGTAACCGTCGTACGCGCGATTCCTGTTCAGAGAGTTCCTCGGCGCGTGTTCCAGCCTTCAGCCGCTTTAGCATCGCCTCAGATTCATTCAATTCGGCTTGCTTGGTATCTAATTGACTAGCCAATTCGGGAGAATGCAATTCGCAGATCGTTTGACCAGCCTGAATTTCTTGCCCATCCTTAACAAGTACAGTGCTGATGAAGCTTCCTAGCGGAGCTGGTACATCCATGCAATCGAGAGGCCTTACCTCAAACTCACCGGAAACGTTGTGACGCATAGGGATAACAAAAAGAAGAGCAAGGCTTCCTGCAGCTCCCCCAGCCCACAAGAGCATACGAAGACGACGAAACTGCAACATCTTCAAGAACTCCTTACCCAAAAAACCCCGAAAAACACGACGCATTGCATAAACTAATAGCACACATCCAAACAGAAGGCCCAATACACCGAATTCCAAAGTCGCATATTGAATCATGTTTAGCAAAACTATGTTCAAAAACGCGATCGCAAAAAACCAACTCATCATGCCATATACAAAAAGAAGCCGAGCATTCTCAACCGCTCGCGGCTTCGGTGCTCCCCACAATAAATGCGCCAAATAGGAAAACCAATAAGTTCTTCCATTGCTATACAAATTTGGGATACGTAGATAATCAGAAAGCAAATAATAGCCGTCAAATCGTAGAAGCGGATTGAAATTCATAATCCCTCGAGCGCCACAAGTAGATGCGACTACAAATGCGAGATAATGAATGATTGATCCGGGTATAGAGAGCCTCCAAATGAGAATGCAAGCAGCCCAAATGCATAAGTCCATGTACCCACCAGCGACCGTGATCAGCATACGTTTTCGGCGACTCGGTATAATCCACGCATCCGAAACATTTACGTATAAGCATGGGATAAGCATTAAGAATAATATGCCCGCTTCACGAACCTCCCCCCCAAATTTTTTGCAGGTCGCACCGTGAGCTAATTCATGAAGCGTTGTCGCTCCGAAACTGGCGATCGCGACGATAAGCAGTGTTTCCCAACGAAAGGAAGCCTCCAGCGAATTGCCGAATTCCCGACCACTTTGAAATAGTACAAAAGCCGCTATCCCCATCATTGCTGTACCAAGCAAGAAAAAAAACGGCGTCCAAAACCAGGGAAAAAGCTTTACAAGCAGCCCCAGAAAAAGATCAGGATTTATGAACGGCAGTCGAAAAAACAAAATCGACTGGTTCCACCATTTCTTCTTGTCCCCAGTCAAGCTGCCAACTTCGTCCTCATCCGCCCAATCCCGTGTATCATCCGCTTGGTACTTTACTTGAGCACTCCAAGCCGAATCTTGCCTTTCCGGAATTAAACCTTGTTGTTCGATCGACCACAAGAATGACTCAAGATCCGAGTCCGTAAAGCTTTCCAAAAATCTTTCAGAATAACACTGCTTTAGTTGCTCTCGATGGACATGTTCTTGCAGTTGCTGCAGTATAAAAAACTCTTCCTCACCCGTAGAAAAGTAGCTGTGATCACGCGTATTTTTGACTACATAATTGCCGTTTTGCAAGTCACAAAGGGAAATCCAAGGATGGAGTTTAGGTAAAGGTGAGCGACCTTGCCCCTCTGATCCTATCGGTAATGGCTGTTCCAAGATACTCATTAAGCCCTCATCCTATCCGAGTCGCGCCGTGACAGCTTCAGGCTCACGCATGGTGACTTGTTTACTCTCCTCCTCACTCAAAACACGCACGTAAAAAGGTATCCCCTCACGCAATGCTCGCGCTGCTCGATGATGTCCATCAATAAGCACAGTCCCGTGCAATAATTCGTCTTCCTCGGTAACGAACCAGTAGTGGGCAACGATGCCAGGATACTGAAGGTCTACATGATCAAGGTGCGGCTCATGAATGTGGGCCCATGCGACCGCGTGTTCCACATCGTCCTTCTCCAATAAATAAGTGTCTCTTCCATCGGACGTAATTTTACGGGCCAGATCAACATCGAATTTGTAACGGTTATAAATCATTCGATAGTACTCTGGGCCCTCCTGACATTGAGGACAATCCCCGCCGCCACTGGCTTTCCCGTTTCTGCTCTGTTGTTTTTGTTTTGGCATATCCGCAACCTCGCAAGTAACTCTACAAAGAGTCGCTTAAAATTCAAAAGCTACGAGTTGACGTTTCCACCTCCCCGTAGCTCGATCTTAATTCAGATTTGCTATGCGATACAAAAATAATCGCTATCGCTTCTTCTTCCCTTTGCCGGATCCACCTTTACCGGACTTGCCCTTACCGGACTTGCCTCGGCCAGAGCCGCCCTTACCAGAACGGCCCTTGCCAGAACCGCCCTTGCCAGAACCGCCCTTACCAGAACCGCCCTTACCAGAACCGCCCTTGCCAGAACCGCCCTTACCAGAACCGCCCTTACCAGAACCGCCCTTACCAGAACCGCCCTTACCAGAACCGCC
>Ga0169931_10001358_pt1 | contig 40497 bp, 35 predicted proteins | sample Kivu_15m_20L_FD_129675 | JGI IMG/M metagenome (GOLD analysis project Ga0169931, IMG submission 129675) | Freshwater microbial communities from Lake Kivu, Western Province, Rwanda to study Microbial Dark Matter (Phase II) - Kivu_15m_20L... | ecosystem: Environmental > Aquatic > Freshwater > Lake... | reverse complement strand
TTTGATACATGATTCATGATCTCCTTGTTTACAACTTTTGTGGAAACTTTCACACATCAACCTGTTATTCTAGTTTAGACTAAACAGAGGAGCGATCGCTTCCCTAATAGATAATGATAGATGCGGATTAACCATAATTGTTTAAATTAACCCCTACCTGGAGACTATCTGTTGGGGAGGGAATGAATTCCCTGTGTGAAAGCCAAAGTAGGTTTTCAAGCGACTGGTTTTGTCGGTGGTAGTTGCCATAAGCTGGAGTATTCTGGTTGCAGTCCTGGTATTTCTTCCAAATGGGAAGTATCTCCCTTGAGTTCCAAAAACCATTGTGATTCCTGATGCACTAATTTAACCAGGGAGCATAATTTGGCCTTTACTTCAGTTTTGGCTAGATCTCCTATAAACCCCATAGCAGCACCTAACACAGAAGCTCCATGTGCGACTAATAAGATATCGTGAGGCCAAAATTCCGCTGCTAAACATCTGGCAGTCTGTCCTGAACGATATCTCACCTGTTCATGGGTTTCAGGGTATTTTGCAGCAATCCGAGGTGTATAGCTCCTATCTATTCTAGGAAATAATTTGACCAGTTCCAAGGTTGACAGTTTTTCTGGTTCTTCTGTCATCCACTCTGGATTTAACCACTCGCTGAGTCCTGTCTCTAATTTGATATCTAAATCCAAGATTTCCGCTACTGCATTGGCTGTCTGTACGGTCCGCAAAAAAGGAGAGGCAAAAATATGCTTTATTCTTTCGCCTTTTAACCGTTTTGCTAGTTGCTGTGCCTGAATTATACCATCATCTGATAAAGGGGGATCATAACGCCTTTCTGCTGTCAGAAACCAGTCAGGGTTGACAAAGTCAAGTCTGTTAGCATGTCTAGCAATCCAAATTACTTGGCTCATGTAATCATATACATATTAAGAATAATAAAAATATATCATAAAGCAATAATCAATACAATATTGCCAGTGTCATATTAACTTAACAATTTCTTGATTAGTAGCCTATCTGGCTTTTTGTCTTCATAAAACTTTGGTAGTCTTTAACCAAGATTAATAATTTAAAGTTTTCAATAAGAGGGCAATATTTTGTCTTCAAATCTTGTTGTTTTACCTTAGTTAAAGCATGGAATTTTTATCACACCCACTTTTTAAAAATTGGCACTTAGTTTCTTTTTATAAATTTCAAGACTTTGATTTATCTAGCTTTTGATTTTATTTAGCAAGGTCCAATTATTGAGGATAAAAAATCCATGAGATTAGATGTTACGGCAACCAGTTTTAGTGACAGTCAACTTAATATACAAGATGAAAAGTTGGTAATTCCACAATTACAAACTCCCTTAGAAACCTCTGTAATTTCAGCAGGCCATAGCTATCTAGTATTAGAGGAAGAAAGTCAACCAAGTGTTACCACAAACAACTATAATACTAATAATGGATATGGATTAATAAATGCGGGGAATGCAGTAAGTATGGCAGTAGGTCAAAGTCCCTATCCTAAAGCACCTCAAATAGGAGGAAACAATTGGGGTGCGGATATGATTAATGCTCCTACAGCTTGGCAAAATGGTTATACAGGTCAGGGAATTATTGTTGCTGTTTTAGACACTGGGGTAGACTATAACCACCAAGATTTAAATGATAATATTTGGTTCAATCCCAAGGAAATTGCAGGAAATGGTATAGATGATGATGGCAATGGTTATATTGATGATATTAGAGGGTGGAATTTTCAAAGTAATAACAATAATGTTCTCGACGATAATGGTCATGGAACTCATGTTTCTGGGACTATTGCAGGTGAAAATAATGCTATTGGTGTAACTGGTATTGCCTATAATTCTCGAATTATGCCCGTGAAGGTTTTAGATGAAAAAGGTTCGGGATCTTATACCAGTATCATCCAAGGTATCCGTTATGCTACTGATAATGGTGCTCGCATTATTAATATGAGTTTAGGAGGAGGTTCTGGTAGTGATGGTTTAAAATCAGCCCTTGAATATGCTGCTAGTAAGAATGTAATCGTAGTTATGGCTGCTGGGAATGAAAGCAATTCTATACCATCTTATCCTGCTCGTTATGCGTATAATTCAGGACTTGCAGTGGGCGCAGTAGATATAAATAATAAAACCACTAATTTTTCCAACCGTTCTGGTTCTCAAGAAATTAAATATGTCACCGCTCCCGGTGAGGATATTTACTCCACAGTTCCTAACAATAAATATGCCAATTATACTGGTACTTCTATGGCTACTCCCCATGTTGCTGGAGCGATCGCATTAATGTTAAGTGCCAACCCCAATTTAACAGAAAGTCAAGTGCGAGAAATTATTGTTAGCACAGCGGAAAATAGCACTAAACCTCCACAACCCAATCAACCTCTTCCACCCTCACCTTTCCCCTTTCCTATAAATTTATTTCCCTTTGATCTTGGGAACCAATTCCCCACAGATATTGGTTCTCAATTTCCCTCTCAATTTCCCACGGATATTGGGAACCAATTTCCCATCGGATTTCTCCAAACATCTAGTTTGGAATCTGATCTTTTAGGTTGGGTGGATGAACAAGACCCAACACCCTGGATATAAATGCGATTGTGAAGTATTCACTACGCGAGATATCTAAATTCTCCCCGCTCTAAGTAGATAGGGATTCATTAAAACCGGTTTTATACAGAGGTTTGGTGTCATTGCAGCAAACATTGCCAACAAGTTTGGCTCAAAGATTGATTTCTTTTAATAACCAAAAACCAGCAAAAGACTGGGACTGGGGATCAGACTGTACTCCAATAAAATGAACACCGTCGGCTTTTTGTTTAGCCTCTTCAAACCCCTTAGCCTCTGCTAATAATTGGGGAGTTCTCAAATTTGCTAAAATCCAACTCTCTGTACCACCTGTCTCTAAAACTAATCTATCCCCTTGATTATTACGATTACTATCCAATCGTAAATATGCCAACTCTAAACCGGACATCCATCCAGCAATGGGTAAAGCTCTGGGAGAAAAAATCAAAATTCCCGGAATGGGGATTTCTGGGGATAAACCAGCTAATTCTAAGGGAAAAGCCTCGCCAAAAGCAATTTCCCATTCTGGCATATCAGTAATATCACTGGCTCCTAGACTAACAAATGTCCATTGTTTACCTTCTAGCGCATCCGGTAACCTTTGAGGTAAGGGTCTTTCCAATCGTACGGAAGAGTTAGTTACCTGTTCATATCCGGGTTCTTGAGGATAAACTTCCTCCATTCTTTGTTGTATCCATTGGTTGAGAACTAAAGTTTTGCGACTGGGTAAGGCAGGTATCCCCATATCTTGACAAGCTTTATTAATCATATTATTCATCTGTCGGCGGAAAAAACGAATTTTTATGGGTGCTACACCTGCTTTTTCAATGGCTTCTTGTAATGCTTGGCGTAACCAGACTGAATTGACTTGGGTACTGGGGCAATATTGCGCGTAGCGAAATAGGGAATCCACTTTAGTAAGAACATCTGTAGGACTTTCACAGATCAAGACTTCCCAAACTTTTTTTTGATTTGCGTCCAGAATAGGACGAGAGTAAAAATCGAGTTCCCAAATATTGCCCATGTTATAATGTGGGTTGTGAATATTGTGAATATTATGTTATGACTATTATGACTGGTAATCATGGATTGGGCAATTCATTGGGAGCAAAAGCACCATTTTCAGTAATAATAGCTGTTATTAATTCAGCTGGGGTGACATCAAAAGCGGGATTATAAAATTCCACGCCTGAAGGTGTGAGCATACTATCACCAACCTGGTAAATTTCCGATGGGTGACGCTCTTCTATGGGAATTTTATCCCCACTATCTAGACTGAAATCAATGGTGGAAACAGGTGCAGCTACAAAAAATGGAACATTATGGGATTTAGCAACAATGGCTAGATTATAAGTACCTATTTTATTCGCTGTGTCTCCATTAGCTGCTATTCTATCTGCACCAACAACTACGGCATCAATTAAACCTTGCTTCATACAGTGTGCTGCCATATTATCAGCAATCACGGTGACGGGAATACCTTCTTGTACACATTCCCATGCGGTGAGCTTTGCACCTTGTAAACGAGGACGAGTTTCATCGGCAAAAACCCTAGTTAGTCTCCCCTCTTTCCAAGCTGAACGCACTACCCCCAATGCTGTACCATAACCAGCAGTTGCTAAAGCACCTGCATTACAATGAGTCAGAATAATTAATTTTTCTGGTGTTTTCGGTAAAACTTTCAACCCGTTATCACCTATAAGTTGACAAGTTTCTAGATCTTCAGTACGAATTTTTTCAGCAGTTTGTAGCAGATTTTGTTTAATTTCTTCTATAGTTCCTAGGGTTTCATAGGCAATTTGCATCATTGTGCCAATAGCCCAAAATAGATTGACCGCAGTGGGGCGAGTAGAGCGTAATAACTGGGCCACACCTTCTAATTCATGTAAAAACTCCTGGCGATTATTTGTTTTTATTTCCCTGGCGCCCAAATACATACCATAAGCAGCGGCCACACCAATAGCAGGTGCGCCTCTAACAATCATGGTTCTAATTGCCTCAGCCATATCCTGACTACGATGAACCTCAATCACAGCGTATTCATTGGGTAGACGAGTTTGATCAATTAGTATAACTGAGTCATTTTTCCAGATTACAGGATAAAGCATAATTACCACTATAGATAAATCTTTTGAAAGCTCTAATTAAAGCTTTAGTCCCACCCTGGGGGAGGGTGGGGCTATTAACTACTACGTGAGCATCAACCAAATTTGCCAGCGGTAGAAGCAATTAGGAATGCTGCATAGGTAAGGATGTAGCCAACGGTGAAGTGAGCTAAACCAACCACACGAGCTTGAACGATGGAGAGAGCAACGGGTTTATCCTTCCAGCGAACTAGGTTAGCTAAAGGAGTGCGCTCGTGAGCCCAAACCAAGGTTTCGATTAATTCTTGCCAATATCCTCTCCAGGAGATCAAGAACATGAAACCAGTTGCCCAGACTAGGTGTCCAAATAAGAACATCCAAGCCCAAACAGATAGGTTATTCATACCATAGGCATTGTAGCCATTGATCAACTGAGCAGAGTTGGCCCAGAGGTAATCGCGGAACCATCCCATTAAATAGGTTGAGTTTTCGTTGAATTGGGCAACGTTACCCTGCCAAATACCCAGGTGTTTCCAGTGCCAATAGAAGGTTACCCAACCAATGGTGTTTAACATCCAGAACATTGCTAGGTAGAAAGCGTCCCAAGCTGAAATATCGCAAGTACCGCCCCGACCAGGACCGTCGCAAGGGAAGGCGTAACCAAAATCCTTTTTGTCAGGCATTAGCTTGGAACCACGAGCATCTAAAGCACCTTTAACTAGTACTAAGGTGGTGGTGTGAATAGCTAAAGCAAAGGCATGGTGAACCAAGAAGTCGCCAGGTCCAATGGTTAAGAACAGGGAGTTAGTACCAGAGTTAATGGCATCTAACCAACCAGGTAACCAAACATTACCAGCGTTGGGGTAAGCTGTGTAGGCAATACTGTCGGGGTTAGACAACAATACGTTAAGCCCGTATAAAGCTTTACCTTGAGCAGCTTGAATAAATTGGGCAAACACTGGCTCGATCAGGATTTGCTTTTCAGGAGTACCGAAAGCAACCACTACATCGTTATGAACGTACAGACCCAAGGTGTGGAAACCGAGGAACAGGGACACCCAGCTAAGGTGGGAGATAATCGCTTCTTTGTGCTGAAGAATCCGGTCTAGTACGTTGCCTTTGTTTTGTTCTGGATCGTAGTCCCGAACCCAGAAGATGGCAGCGTGGGCAAAAGCACCAACCATCAAGAAACCAGCTATGTACTGGTGGTGGGTATACAATGCTGCCTGGGTGGTGTAGTCCTTAGCGATGAACGCGTAGGAAGGCAGAGAGTACATGTGTTGCGCCACCAAGGAAGTGACGGTTCCTAACGCTGCCAAGGCCAAAGACAGTTGGAAGTGTAAGGAGTTGTTGATGGTGTCGTACAAACCTTGGTGAGGTAAGTTGAACTGACCTTCACTCTTGCTACCGGGGACTAAACCTGATTTGGAATTCAGCATTTCTTTGATGCTGTGACCAATTCCAAAGTTGGTGCGGTACATGTGACCAGCAATAATAAACAGAACTGCGATCGCCAGATGGTGATGAGCTATATCAGTCAACCACAGAGATTCTGTTTGAGGATGGAAACCACCTAAGAAGGTCAAAATTGCTGTTCCTGCGCCGGTGGAGGTGCCAAAGATCTGACCTGCGGTATCGGGGTTCTGAGCATATACACCCCAGTTACCGGTGAAGAAGGGGGTCAAACCTGCGGGGTGGGGAGCCACACTCAAGAAGTTATCCCAGCCCACGTGAATACCGCGAGACTCAGGAATAGCAACGTGAACCAAGTGACCAGTCCATGCTAGAGAGCTAACACCAAATAAACCAGCTAGGTGGTGATTTAAACGGGGTTCAGCACTCTTGAACCAAGAGAGACTAGGACGGAACTTGGGTTGCAAGTGCAACCAACCAGTAAATAGGAACAATGCGGCCAAGAGCAACAAGCCTAGGGAACCGGTATATAGTTCTTGGTTTGTCCGCATCCCAATGGTGTACCACCAGTGATAAACACCTGAGTAAGCAATGTTGACAGGATTGCTTGCGCCAGCTTGGGTAAAAGCGTCAACTGCTGGTGCGCCGAAATGAGGATCCCAAATCGCATGGGCGATGGGACGGACGTTAAGGGGATCTTTGATCCACTGTTCAAAGTTACCTTGCCAGGCTACGTGGAACAGGAGGCTGGATGCCCACAGAAAGATGATTGCCAGGTGACCGAAATGGGTAGCGAAAATCTTTTGGTAAAGATTTTCTTCCGTCATGCCGTCATGGCTCTCAAAATCGTTGCCTGTGGCGATCGCATACCAAATCCGACGGGTAGTCGGGTCCTGTGCGAGATCCTGGCTAAATTTGGGAAATTTTGTTGCCATAGGGTTGATGATTCCTCTGACCTTTGACCTTTAGCCATTGCTTAGTATCAGAGACATTTTGGGTCTTAGACTTTGGTAATTTCCAAAACCCAAAATATCGCCTGAAGTTGTTAACCTACCGAAAGGATGTGTGCGTGGAAGAATGCCCAGGTAGTGGCAATTCCTCCCAGGAGGTAGTGAGCTACACCTACGGCCCGACCTTGAGTGATGCTCAAAGCGCGGGGTTGAATTGTGGGAGCTACTTTTAGTTTATTATGTGCCCAAACTATGGACTCAATTAATTCTTGCCAGTAGCCGCGACCACTGAACAGGAACATTAAACTGAATGCCCAAATGAAGTGAGCGCCCAAAAACATTAGTCCGTAAGCGGATAGTTCACTACCGTAGGAGTTGATTACTTCTGTAGCTTGTGCCCACAGGAAATCCCGTAACCAACCGTTGATGGTGATGGCACCTTGGGCAAAGTTATCACCTGTGATGTGACTAACCACCCCATCATCTACAGTACCCCATACATCCGACTGCATTTTCCAGCTAAAGTGGAAGATTACAATAGATAGGGAGTTATACATCCAGAACAGTCCTAGGAATACATGGTCCCAACCGGAAACTTGGCAGGTACCACCACGACCTGGACCGTCGCAAGGGAAGCGGAAGCCTAAGTTGGCTTTGTCTGGAATTAAACGAGAACTACGAGCGTACAATACACCTTTGAGCAGGATTAGCACCGTTACGTGAATGGTAAAAGCGTGAATGTGGTGAATCAAAAAGTCCGCTGTGCCTAAAGGAATAGCTGCAGCTGCTACTTTGCCACCTACTGCCAACACTCCACCGCCAAACACGTAGCTTACTGCTTCTAGAGCATTGGGTGCTGTTGTTCCGGGTGCTACGTGGTGTAGATCTTGTACCCACTGAGCAAACACTGGTTGCAATTGAATTGCTGTGTCTGAGAACATGTCCTGGGGACGACCCAGAGCACTCATTGTGTCATTGTGAATGTACAAACCAAAGCTGTGGAAGCCTAAGAATATACAAACCCAGTTGAGGTGAGATATAATAGCATCACGGTGACGAATCACACGATCCAACACGTTGTTTTGGTTCACTACTGGATCATAGTCGCGCACCATGAAGATTGCCGCGTGAGCAGCACCACCTACAATCAGGAACCCACCTATCCACATGTGGTGTGTAAATATACACAACTGTGTGGCGTAGTCGGTTGCCAAATATGGATAGGGAGGCATCGCGTACATGTGATGAGCGATGATGATTGTCAAGGAACCTAAGAAAGCCAGGTTGGTAGCCAGTTGGGCATGCCAAGAGGTGGTCAGGTTTTCGTAGAGACCTTTGTGACCTTCGCCCGTGAAAGGACCTTTATGGTTTTCTAGGATATCTTTGATGCTGTGACCGATACCCCAGTTAGTGCGGTACATGTGACCAGCAATGATGAATAGCACAGCGATCGCCAGGTGGTGATGAGCAATATCAGTCATCCACAGCCCGCCTGTTACTGGATTCAATCCACCCTTAAAGGTCAAAATGTCAGCGTAGGCCCCCCAGTTCAAGGTGAAGAAAGGAGTTAACCCACTAGCAAAGCTAGGATACAGGTGGGCAATCAGTTCTTTGTTCAAAATGAACTCATGAGGCAAGGGAATATCCTTAATAGCCACACCGGAATCCAACAGTTTGTTAACTGGTGCGGAAACGTGAATGATGTGACCTGTCCATCCCAAGGAACCACAGCCTAATAATACGGCTAAGTGGTGATTTAGCATTGACTCCACGTTTTGGAACCATTCCAATTTGGGAGCGCGTTTGTGGTAGTGGAACCAACCAGCAAACAGGAATAAACCTGCTAACACTAAACCGCCAATAGCAGTTACATAAAGTTGGAATGAGCTGGTTATACCCCAACCACGCCACACTTGAAATAACCCAGAGGTGATTTGAATGCCGTGGAAACCGCCACCAACATCGGCATTTAAAATGTCTTGTCCCACAATTGGCCATACAGTTTGCGCGCTGGGTTTTACCCCTAGCGGATCTGCTAACCAAGCTTCGTAATTAGAGAACTTAGCTCCATGGAAGATCATTCCGCTTAACCATATTGTCACCACGGCCAAATGGCCAAAGTGTGCGGAGAAGATTTTGCGGGAAATGTCTTCTAAGTCGCTTGTGTGCGTATCGAAATCGTGGGCGAGGGCGTGGAGGTCCCAAATCCACGTGGTGGTTTTTGGACCTTTAGCCAAGGATCTGTCGAAGTGACCAGGTTGGGCCCATTTCTCAAATGAGGTAGGCACGGGGTCATTATCAACTATGACTCTTGCTTTTTTCGCCTCTCGCTCCGGAGGACTAATCGTCATTCGACCTCCTCTGTCAATAGGGAATGAGGAATCATGGACACCACAGAGTTAATTTTACTCTTCGTTTCCAGTTGTTTTCTGGAACCGTGTGGATTTTTCGTTTCTGTTGAATTATAGAGTCTGTACTTGTACTTTGTTGGAGACATTTTAACAATAATTTAAAATTGCCAGATTCGTTGTTACATCTGCCTTTTATATTTGGGTCTCTTGCTAAAAAGTCAATAGTTTTTTTATTTAATTTACAAACCATTACAATTCTTAAAACTAACAGTTTTTAGGATCCTGTGGCCACCCTGTCCCTGCTCTCCCAACCTTAGTTATACGTAAACTATTGCCATGAGTCCTGGTAATTAATGTTACTTAATATGGCAATTCGGTTGGAGAAGAGCAATCTATCTCAAACTACAGAATGATTATTTTTCCTAAGTTTAGGGCAAAATGTGTGAGTGAGACTTGTTGTCGTTTAATATGTGATCAATAGATTTTCTTGAGGAGAACCTTAGGTAAAGGTATGAACCGTAAGTTAATACAAATGAAAAAAAGCCTTTTTCGATTTTGCTTTTCCCTAACAAGATGGGTTGTTATTCTTATAATAGCCTTTTATACTAGTGCTTGTACTGACAAAGCAGGAGGGCAAGATGTAGTTATTGAACCAGAAAAACCAGCAGTTGAAATTCCCCAAACACCACGACAATTCTCTGAGGTATCCCCACCACAAGTTATTCAAGAGCTAGAATCTAATTTAGAACCTTATCAACCACAGGTATCAATTGTTAATCCCATCTTTGATCAGGTCATAGAAGAGAACTCTGTAGCAGTGCGTTTCCAGGTGAGGGATTTACCAATCTTTAAGCATCCTCAACTTCAACTAGGTCCACATTTACAAGTTATTCTTGATAATCAACCTTACATACCGGTTTACGATGTAAATATTCCATTAGTGCTTAAAGATTTATCTGCTGGTACACATACACTCAGAGTTTTTGCATCTCGTCCCTGGCACGAAAGTTTTAAGAATGAGGGAGCTTATGCACAAACAACTTTTCATGTATTAACAAAAAGCAGCGATAATAATCCTGACCCTAATTTACCTCTACTTACTTACAGTCGTCCTAATGGTAATTATGGTGCGGAGCCAATAATGTTAGATTTTTATCTTGGAAATGCCCCTTTACATACGGGTGCACAAGAAAATCTTGAAGGTGAGGAGGGTAATGTAGGTAGTAATATAGGTGATTGGCGGATTCGTTGCACTATTAATGGTGAAAGTTTTGTTTTAGACAATTGGCAGACAATTTACCTCAAAGGGTTTAAACCCGGTAAAAACTGGGTAGAACTGGAATTTTTGGACAATGAAGGTAATCCTGTTAAGAACGTATTTAACAGCACGGTGAGAATGATTGATTATCAACCCGGTGGTCAGGATACTCTATCGAAAATCGTGAGGGGAGAGGTTACTGCTCAAGAAGTAAGAGGGATTGTAGACCAAAATTATGTGGAGACTCCTGTTTCTCCACCAGTTGAGACTACACCTGAAATCACCCAGGAAGCGATAGCGCCAAAACCAACTCCGGAACCTCCTGTTTCTCCACCAGTTGAGACTACACCTGAAATCACCCAGGAAGCGATAGCGCCAAAACCAACTCCGGAACCTCCTGTTTCTCCATCAGTTGAGACTACACCTGAAACTACCCAGGAAGCAGTAGCGCCAAAACCAACTCCGGAACCTCCTGTTTCTCCATCAGTTGAGACTACACCTGAAACCACCCGGGAAGCATTAGCACCAAAACCAACTCCGGAACCTCCTGTTTCTCCACCAGTTGAGACTACACCTGAAACCACCCAGGAAGCATTAGCACCAAAACCAACTCCGGAACCTCCTGTTTCTTCCCATGCATTAATGGAAACATCACAATTTACTAAATAAAGTTTCAATAAACCTTAGTCCTGCTATAGAATTACCAGTTAAATCTAAAGCAGGACTATAAATAGCGATCGCACCGTGATCAGGTATTATTGCCAAAAGTGCCCCACTAATACCTGACTTCATAGGTAAACCAATTTTTTGAGCATAGTAGGGGGAGGACTCATAAAGTCCACAACCTAACATGACGTGATTGACCAATAGACGATGCTCAGGAGCGATTAAACCACTTTCCCGAGCCAATAATTTTCCCAACTTCCCCACATCTACTACCGTTCCGGAAATACAGCATATTTCCTCATAGATATCCAGAGCAGATTCAATATTGTCAATATATCCATTTTCATAGAGAATCCGTGCGATCGCCAAATTGAGAGGAGAACGGGTAGATCGGACAGAATTCAACATAGCCACGTCCAAATATAGTTGGGTATCTGCCAATTTATTTAACCATTCAACAAAAGGTTGAGACAGAAAAACTCCTGTATAATTATTACTATTAATTACCTGACTTATATTATTTAATTTATGAGCCACAGTAATGGCACCACTATTAATCATAGGGTTGCGGGGGTATCCCTTATCTGAAATTAGCTGTTCTAAGGAATTAAAAGCCATTGATGAAGGGGATGTACCCACAGATTGAAGAACCTGGTCCTCACCCACATGTTCAAGGAGATATAAAAAACTAAAAGGTTTAATAACACTCATGAAAGGGAAAGGAGTAGTATAATCTCCCAGACTATAATGAATATTAGGTTTAGAATAAATATAAACAGCAAACAATAGAGGATTAATATTAGCCAACAGAGGTATACGCTGAAGAACTTGACCTTGGGATATAGAAGTTTGGGATTGTGCCATCCAGAGAGACAAGTCATCAACTGACAAATTATCAAAATTGATATGTTTATTGATATGTTTCAAGGGACTAAATAATAACAGAACACCAAAATTATACAAGGAGTGGAGATAAGAGTTAAAAGAAAAGTTCAAAATTAACAACACTTCCTGAAATAATTTGTTATTTATCATATTTATTCTGTAGATTTAAGTGGGGAGGCACAATGATTTGTAGGATGGGTTGACGATGGCGTAACCGGTGGGGGTGTTGGGTTTCATACTTCAACCCAACCTAGGTTCATCTTATATTTAATTCCAGTCACCAGGGGATATGAAAAAAATCTGGAGTTTTATCAACTTGGCAATAGAGTGAGGTAAAACTGTAGATAGGAACTGATAATTGACAACACAACCACACAAATAAAGAACCTATGCAAAAAGTTCCCGTATCATTATGGACACTATTGGTAGGAATGATAATTTCTCCTATTAGTATATGGATAGGAAAACATCATCATTTGTTACCCATACAAGCTTCAGCCCAAGCGCCCTTGGTAGACAATTTTTTTAATGTCATGTTTACCATTGCAGTAGCTCTATTTTTAATAGTTGAAGGAACCATAGTAATTTTCTTATTTGTGTATCGTCGTCGTGCAGGAGATGCTAGTGATGGTATACCCATAGAAGGCAATTTAGCCCTAGAGATTTTTTGGACTGCCATACCCACAGTAATTGTAATTGCTTTAGGTATTTACAGCGTCAATATCTATAATCAAATGGGAGGTTTAGAACCAGGTAGTCATCCCCATCATATTGCCCATGTTTCAGGTACAGCAATAGCAGCTACCATGGATAATGAAAGTAAATCTTCCAGTAATTCCCTTCACACACCCGCTGCTAATATTGGGATTGGCGCAAGTCCTGAAACTCAAAACAAACCAGCAGATTTGGTAGTTAATGTTCAAGGAATGCAATTTGCATGGTTATTTAACTATCCCGAAACCGACATAAATGCAGGAGAATTACATATTCCTGTAGGTGCAGACGTACAGTTAAACCTGTCCGCGACAGATGTAATTCACTCATTTTGGGTTCCCCAATTTCGTCTCAAGCAAGATGCGATTCCTGGTGTACCAACAGAACTGAGATTTGTAGCAACAAAACCAGGAACCTATCCCATAGTTTGCACAGAATTATGTGGTGGTTATCATGGTTCCATGCGCAGCCAAGTAATTGTTCACAGTCAGGAGGAATTTAATCATTGGTTAACAGAAAATCAGGTAGCACAACAAAATTCTCCCCAAATATTAGCTGTTAACCCTGGTGATGTATCTCCCACGGAATTTCTAGCGCCTTATGTTGAGAATATGGGAATAAATTCCCAAATCATTCCCTCATTTAAGAGCATCACCAAATAACCAAAACTCACAACTTATAATTCTCATGACTTCCAGCGAATTTTTTCCTGAAATACCAACAAATCCACCAGATCAAAGTCAACAAAAAACTCTTCTGGTATCCCACACTTCACATCAAGAACCTTGGAAATTTAAAGACTATTTTACTTTTAATACCGATCATAAAGTCATCGGTATTCAATATTTAGTCACCGCCTTTCTCTTCTATTTAATAGGTGGGTTAATGGCCGTTGCCATCCGCACAGAATTAGCCACACCCGACGCTGATTTCATTGACCCCAATCTGTATAACGCCTTCATGACTAATCACGGAACAATCATGATATTTCTTTGGATTGTTCCCAGCGCTATTGGGGGATTTGGTAATTATTTAGTACCCTTAATGGTGGGTGCTAGAGATATGGCATTTCCTAAATTAAACGCCATTGCTTTTTGGTTAAATCCCCCCGCAGGTTTGCTATTATTAGCCAGTTTCTTTTTTGGTGGTTCTCAATCCGGTTGGACCGCCTATCCACCCCTAAGTTTAATTACCGCCCCCATCGCTCAAAGTCTCTGGATTTTAGCAATTGTTTTAGTAGGAACTTCCTCAATTTTGGGTTCAATTAACTTTGTCATCACAATTTTGATGATGAAAGTTCCTAGCATGAAATGGGATCAAGTTCCCCTATTTTGTTGGGCAATTTTAGCAACTTCTATTCTGGCACTTTTATCCACTCCCGTGTTAGCAGCAGGCTTAGTTTTGCTACTATTTGACATTAATTTCGGTACCTCCTTCTTCAAACCTGATGCTGGTGGTAACGTGATTATTTACCAACATCTATTTTGGTTTTATTCCCATCCAGCAGTTTATTTAATGATTCTGCCAATTTTTGGCATTATGTCAGAAGTGATTCCTACCCATGCGCGCAAACCAATTTTTGGATATAAGGCGATCGCCTATTCTAGTGTTGCCATTTGTGTGGTAGGTTTATTTGTGTGGGTTCACCACATGTTTACCAGTGGTACTCCTGGTTGGATGCGCATGTTTTTCACTATTTCCACACTAATAGTTGCTGTTCCTACAGGGGTAAAGATATTTGGTTGGGTGGCAACTCTTTGGGGTGGTAAAATCCGATTTACCAGTGCAATGTTGTTTGCAATTGGTTTATTATCAATGTTTGTTATGGGTGGTTTAAGTGGCGTAACTATGGGAACTGCTCCCTTTGACGTTCACGTTCATGATACCTATTATGTAGTTGCCCATTTTCACTATGTTTTGTTCGGCGGTTCTGTTTTTGGCATTTACTCTGGTATCTATCATTGGTTTCCTAAAATTACCGGTAAAATCATGAATGAAACTTGGGGTAAAATCCACTTTGTCCTGACTTTTATTGGTACTAACCTAACATTTTTACCAATGCACGAACTAGGATTACAAGGGATGCCAAGACGAGTGGCTATGTATGACCCACAATTTATTAGTTTGAACCAGATTTGTACGGTGGGAGCATTCATTTTAGCTATTTCTGTTATTCCCTTTGCTTATAATGCGATTAATAGTTGGTTCAATGGTGAATCAGCAGGTGATAACCCCTGGAAGAGTTTAACCCTAGAATGGACTACTAGTTCTCCCCCCATTATTGAAAATTGGGAAGTTTTACCTGTGGTTACCCATGGACCTTATGACTATGGACATCAACAAGATGAGGTCTAGTAAAAATTAACTCCTCAACAAGAAAAACACCATGACAGCAATTACGACTGATAAACATCTCTCAGGTGAACATCACGAACATCCGGATTTACGGGTTTGGGGATTATTAACTTTCTTGGTTTCTGAATCCCTAATGTTTGGTGGATTCTTTGCTACCTATTTATTTTTTAAAGGTACCACCTCAGTTTGGCCTCCGGAGGGGACAGATGTGGAATTGCTTATCCCTACTATTAACACCATAATTCTAGTATCTAGCAGTTTTGTTATTCATCTAGGTGATGCAGCAATTAAAAGAAATCGTGTAGGGTGGATGCGATTTTGGTATTTTATTACGGCCATCATGGGTGCTGTATTTTTAGTGGGACAGATTTATGAGTATATGAATCTGGGGTATGGGTTAACTAGCAATGTTTTCGCCAATTGTTTTTATTTAATGACTGGGTTTCATGGACTGCATGTTTTTGTGGGATTGCTATTAATTTTGGGTGTTTTATGGCGCTCTCTCAAACGTAATCATTATTCTGCTATTAAACATACGGGAATCGAAATGGCAGAAATTTATTGGCACTTTGTCGATATCATTTGGATTATTTTGTTTACCTTGGTTTATCTCATGAATGCTTTTTGAGCTGCTAATTGATAAAAGGGAATAGGTAATTAGGTAACTAAGTGAGTGGGTGGAATTAAATATAAGATGCACAAATAATTGTGCATCTCTACTTACCTATTTCCTTTGAGTTTCAAGTCCAGTAGATTAAGTAATTAGATATGAATATCAATTGTGACCAGTTTTCCTGGTTTGACGCTTCTGCTGAAGTTAAAGAACTATTAGTCTTAGCTACTAAAACATGGGAAAATCCAGAAGAGTCTCTTAAATATATGGAGCAAGCTCTAGCTGAAACTAAGGAGAATAACCATATGGACGTTTTGGTAGCAGCTTATCGTTATTTTTATTATCAAAATAATTATGCTCTAGCGGAAAAAACAGCGAACACCATAATTGCTAGAATCAGAAAAACTCACCAATTACCTGATAACTGGGAAGAACTTCGATCAGTTTTACTTGCAAGAAAGGATGAATCTCAAATTAGAATTTTTTTAAATGCTTATACTGCTCTGGGAATGATTTCAGCCAAGTTGGGAAAATTAGACCAGGCTAAAGCAATAATCAAAGAGATACAGAACATAAATGATAAAGAAGATTTTGGTGCTAATATTCTTTGGCAGATTTTAAACCCTTCATTGGAGGAGGATGGGTAAGTAGGTGGAATTAAATATAAGATGAACAAATAATTGTGCATCCCTACTTAATTTTTGATGGACGTATTATGGAAGTATTAGGTTATGCAAGGAAAAGATTGGTTCATCCCTGAGAGTGGAAAGCATGAACTATGTAAAGCTGCAAGAGAATGGGACTTATTAAGAGAAAATTATCGTTTTTATCGGTTTCTCACGGAAGTAGAAGATGTTCTCAATGATGTAGAAGAAGAGTCTGATTTTCTTCCTCACCTGAGAATGCTGGTCAGAAGACTAATAGTTAATTCCTATTGGGTAAAAAGTCGAGTTTTAAAACCACATTCTCCAACCGGAACATCAGTTTTGTTACTATATGATGAGTTGGGATTTCCTTTAACAGTACAGACTGTCACTTTTGCACCAGGAATCACCTCCAATATCCATAATCATGGAACCTGGGGAATAATCGCTATTTTACAAGGTCAGGAAAAAAACACATTTTGGCAACCTGATCCAGCAAATCCTGATCGTATTCAACAGGTAGGATCTTTAGATTTATTTCCCGGTGATTTAATTAGTTTTACTTCCCAAACCATACATCAGGTCTATTCTGTGGGACCAGAACCAACTGTTACTTTTAACATTTATGGAGAAACCAATTCTCAAAACAGACGAGAATTTGACATAGTTAACCATACCAGCAAGAATTTTTAAAAATATAGTTCTGCACAAGGTTAATGGGTGATGAGCAGTGGATATCTGGCTACTATTATCTTTGGTAAATACTGTAGCAGAATTATGAATCAGAGATTATCATATTAAATAAGTAGTGGATAATGAGTAAGTAAAACCACAGGTAAAGTCAATAGTGGGAATATTCTCAACTATTAGAAAATATAGCTCGTGTGATTCTTTGTGATTTTTAGATAGGTGAGTGCGTAGATCCGAGTAATAGTTATCAAGTAAACTCAGAATCAAGAGGAGAAAGTTGTTATGGCTAGAGTGATTTTCTATGAAAAACCTGGATGTAAAAATAATATCAGACAAAAGGTTTTACTAACAGCAGCAGGTCATCAGGTAATAGCATATAGCTTATTGACAGAACCATGGACGAAGGAAAGATTAAAATCTTTTTTCGGCGATCGCCCGGTAGTAGAATGGTTTAATAAAACAGCTCCCAGTGTAAGATCAGGAGAGGTAAATCCAGAAAACATTGATGGGGAAACTGCTTTATTAATGATGCTGAAAGATCCTCTATTAATTCGTCGTCCTTTATTAGAAGTAGGTAATCAAAGAGAGGTAGGTTTTGATGTGGAAAAAATCCACGCCTGGATTGGTTTGAACTCCACGGACGAGTCCTTACAGGTAATGACTGAAAGTCTCATGCAACAGGATTTGCAAGGGTGTGCTCACGATAAAAACCACGAACATCATCATTAGTCCTGTACTCGTAATTTAGCAGCTTGAATTAGTAAAGATTCAGCAAAAGCGATCGCCTGATTAGCAGATTTACCACCAGCTAATTGGGCCAATTCATCCCTGCGAGTATTTAAGTTATCCAAAGAGGTAACTCTGACTACGGTACGCTCCTCCGTATTACCGTTTTTTTCAATCACCTCTTTATAAACCCGGAAATGTCGATCAGCCATAGCTGCGACTAAGGGTTGATGAGTTACACATAATACTTGTTGAGCTTCGCTTAATTGACGTAATTTTTCGGCAATAACTTGAGCAACTCTCCCGGAAACACCCACATCAATTTCATCAAAAATCATAGTTTCTACACTATCATGCTGATTAAAACAAGCTTTGAGAGCCAATAAAAATCGACTCATTTCCCCACCAGAAGCAATTTCTGTCAGTGGTTGAATGGGTTCCCCCGCGTTGGGACTGAACATAAAGGTGATTTTATCTGCACCGGTGGAGGTGGGTGGAATGGGGGTAATTTCTACTTGAAATTTTACTTTTTCCATGGCCAGTGGTTTTAGTTGAGCCAACAGATGAGATTCTAAATTAAGCGCACTCTGTAAGCGTAATTGTGTCAACTGTTGACAGATCTGATTAAGATGTTGTAGACAAACCCGCTCCTGTTGCTCCAAACTTTCTAAGGAATCCTCCGTACTATTCAATTCCTCTAATTCATTTTGAATACGTTGATAATATTCAATTGCTTCTGAAAGACTAGGTCCATATTTACGACAGATTTGTTTTAGCTCTCTCACTCTTTCTTCCACTTCTTCTAACCTTTGAGGATCAGCTTCTAATCCATCTCCATACATACTAATTTGTCTCCCTACTTCCATAACCGTTGCCAACGCATCCCTAACTAACTCCAAAATGGGTTGCAGTTGAGGGTCAAACTCCACAATGTGGTTTAATATGGTCTCACTAGCTCCTAATAAATCCACAGCAGTAGGAGTTCCAGCATCATTTTGATATAGGGACTGATGAATTTCATAACTCATTTGTTGCAAATCAACCAGATGATTTAGTCTTTCTCTTTCCTGGTTCAATAGTTCCATTTCTTCGGGATCATGGAGATTTGCTGTGGTCAATTCTTGAATTTGATAAGTTAGGAGGTCTAACTGTTGCAAACGTTCCTTTTCTGACCTACGTCGTTTTTCTAAATTTTTATGTGCCTCTTGATATGCAGCGTAAGCACTACTCACCTTTTGTTTGTGTTGAATTATATCCTCACCACCATAGAGATCCAACCAATCTCTGACTTGAGCAGACTGTCCCACTTGTAAAGTTTGTCCTTGTGCAGTAATTTCCACCAAGCGATCGCGCAGACTAGTCATAATTTGGCGATTAACTAACACACCATTTACCCGTGAACGACTGCGGATATTAATTCCAGATGCAGTAATTTCCCGACTGATCACCAGAGAATTATCATCAATCAAATCAATTTCCTGTTCAGTTAACCAAGTAGCCAAAAACGGAGCAATACTGAAAGTTCCTTCTACCACAGCACGATTAGTTCCAGTGCGAATTACCCGACTAGAAACCCTTCCACCCAAAACTGCATCAATCGCATCCAGAATAATCGACTTTCCTGCACCAGTTTCCCCAGTTAAAACATTCAATCCTGGACCAAAATCTAACTCCAGTTGGTCGATTAGGGCAAAATTCTCAATTCTGAGGGACAGTAACATTAATCCATAATCTCCGTGAGAGTGTATGCCAAATATCTCTTAATTTTACCTTCATTTATGGCTTACTGAAAAGAGTTTGATAATAAACAATTAACCGTTAATTTTTTCCTTCTGGTTTGCTCTTGTATTTAAACTGTTCAAATTTTTTTCTGTACGTGAAAATATAATCAATAACTGTATATGTAAAGTTAATAATGTATTGAGCATCTGTTGCACCAAAAGTTATATTCTTATGCACAAAATCATTTTCTGTTACTCTTAACCTATTAGCCCAATCATAAAGATTCTGATCAATAATTTCTTGTTCTTTCATTTTCTTGAGTTTATTCTCAAGGGATCCTGCCTCAATTTTATAATCTTTACATACATAGTCTAATGTCTTAACACACATAATCACGGATGCAATAAATGCTTTATTATTATAGCACCGTATAGCCTCTTCCAATACCGTCCTTATGTATGTAGGTACTTCAGAACTAATAGTTTTCTCAGATGTGGGATATAAGGTTTTGGGTTGACCATAGGTGGGATCATTGTAATGTTCGGGATTATCAGAATATTCCGTGCGAGTAATAAGAGGCTGAGAACACTTAGTGCATTGTAAAAATGTAAACTTATATTTAGTGCCAATTTTATCCGGAGAATTAGCCATAGAATCTTTGGTCTGAATTGGTGTGAAGTAGCTATCTATTTCTTTGGCATTTACTAAGCCTTTACAAGTCACACAATTTAATACATGCACAACGTCACGCATTTTGCTGAGCAGCATTTTTACTTTTTGTTTATGTAAAGCTTCCCCATCCGGGGAAGTGCTTTGTGATCTGGGTAAAAATTGCCTGTCTGTTTTCCGCTCATTTCTGAGTTGTACAAATATCCTATTATACTCCTTTCGCAGGGAAGGTTTATTCTCCAACCATTCATCTAGTAAAGCGGCAATTTCCTTTTCACTGGGATATCCAGATTTCTCAATTTGTTCAGCCAAGGATGAGAAATCCCCCGTATCTTTATTGAGAAAAATATCCAGTGCAGTTAAAATTATATCTTCTGGACTAAGACTTGTGATCATGGTTCTCCTTTAAATTCCAACACAGGTAAAGGCGGCCCAGTAGTAGGGTTCTTGAAAAGGGCGTTGAGACTCTGGCATTGTATCAAAATCAGCGAGTAATGTCAGCCTTGTCCCAGAAAATGGTAACTTTGCCGCCCAGGTTAACAACTTTCCTGCTGGAGCATCTCGTAACCATTGCTGGGCATGGTACAGTGCTAAGCGAGGACGACCATAGGTCAGAAGATTTTCTGTGTCCGTATAGAATTGGTAGAAACGAATCATTAACAAAGCAGTAGTATAATCACTCACAGCCCATAAACTACTAATTATGGTAGAAGCTCCTGCTAAGAGAAAACCCGTGGGCAAACTGATATAGTCATCATTTTTGGTATCAACCATATCACCGATCCCCATTTCATAAGCGGAAAGAGAAACAAGATGGCATCGACGCATATCCAATCCACAAATATCACCAAGGGTCAAACATTGGGAGAGATCCACTGCTGCACCATTTGGTAAGGGGAGGTATTCCCCACCCTTGGGGGGAGCTGGTAGAATACAATTGGCCAAAAGTATGGCAGAATGTAGAGGTTTTTGAAAATTAGAGTACCCAGTGCAGGAAAAATGCAGGTAATTTTTCTCTGGAATGGATCGACTAAAAATAGTTTCACGGGTTGCTTCTTTCTCAGTTATCACCTCCGTGCCAATCAACAGTCGGGTAATAATTGTTTCTACTTCAAAACTGGCATATTGCAGGTTTTGGGTAGGATTTTGAATGGCCAGGGATTGTACTACCTCTTCCCGCTCCGTAACTCCTACGGAACTGAGGAGCTGACAACTGGGGAAATAACTAAATCCTAGGGGAAATCGCTCCCAGGGAAATAGAGCGTGTAGAGGGAAGATATGTAAGCAACCATAAGGTATGAGTACCAGTTCTTCACATGGGGGGGATAACTTCCACAATTGAGTTAATAAAGTCTCAACTTGCAAAATCTCCTTCAGTTCGCCCAGTAGTTCCGGTAAGGCCTGTTTCCAGTTACCTAAATTGTGGCGATCGCGGTAAATATCTAAGTATTTTTGGCTGAATTGGCGGATCACACTAGGGGATATAACCACTTTATGAGGAAAAATAGGTATATCTGGATTAGCAGTGATGATAAAGGTATAGAGAACATCATCTGTAAAGTACCACTCCAGGATCACTCGGCGGGGATCCGCTCCCACCAGTTTGAGTATTTTAGATATGGTTATTGGTTCCACCCTCTGGGTAAGGGAGAAATGGGGATCAAGGGGTTTGATATGGCTAGTAATAAATTGATCTAATTCCTCTATGAGCGTATTGAGTTGACCATGGCTTCTTTTTTCTCCCTGGATTTCCAATAGTCTTACTTCATTGCGAATTGCTTGACGAAGACGATCTAATTCCCCATAAATACGAGAGGGAATATTTCCTTTTGGATATAGATGTTTATTCTCTAGTAGCTCCACTAAATTTCGTGATTTACTGCGCTCTACTAATTCAACTGCTTTTCCATATTGATGCAACTCAATACAAGCACGCACTGCTGACTGGTAAATATGGGAGTGTTGGATCTCCCCAGGAGATTTATCCCGCCAAAATTGGATTGTCTCTAGTGCTTTGATTCCCTGTTCATAACCCTCTAGAGCGATATCCCACCAACCCTGCTCAAACCCCAGATCTCCTAAATGACTGGCAAATTTTAAATAGTCTGCTGGAGAAAGCTCCGGGGTAGCAATTGCCAGAGCTTCTCGATAATGGGCGATCGCCATTTCTAAGTTAGACTGGGACTCGGTTCCCAGTTCAGCTTGAGTTTGGTAAGCTTTTCCTAGATTGTGAAGGGTTTGAGCCAGATCTGGTTCTAATCCTGGTTGACGGAGAATAGTTAAAGCTTTAGTAAAGACAATAATTGCTCTTTGTAGATTAGCATCTGGATCCTTACCCCGTTCTACTTCGTTTAGGTAGGCAATTGCCAGTTGATTGAGAGTTTCGGCCAAGTCTCTTTCCAGTCCCAATTGGCGGAACATGGTAATAGCTTCTCTAAAAGGAGTAATTGCTCTTTCTAGTTTACCCTGGCTAATATAAACACTACCCACACTGGTTAAGGTTTTAGCCAAGTCCCTTTCTAAACCTAGTTCCCGTAGAATGGAGATCGCTTCTGTATAGGGTGGAATTGCCTTTTGTAGATTCGCTTGCGAGTCCTTACCTAATTGAGCTTGGGTTTGGTAGGCGCTCCCTAAATTGTAAAGAGTTTGAGCTAAATCCCTTTCTAAATCCAATTCCCGTAAAATTGAAATGGCTTCTGCATAAGCAGTCACTGCTCTTTCTAGATCAGCTTCCTTACTCATTTGAGCTTGGATTTGATAAGCCGCACCTAAATTATTCAAAACTTGGGCCAATTCCCTTTCTAACCCGGGTTGACGACGGATGGTAATAGCCTCATTATAAGCTGCGATCGCTTTTTCTAGGTTAGAGTGGGAGTCCGTACCCATTTGGGCCTGGGTTTGGTAAGCAGCACCTAGATGATTGAGAACTTGAGCCAATTCTTTTTCGAGTCCCAGTTGGCGTTCTATGGCGGCACAAAATTCGTATCCACAGATGGCTATAGCGAGGTTAATTAGCGGATCGCCTCCGGGAAAATGATAAAAAATCCGAGCCAGGAGGTATAGTGATGCTCCCAGTTGAGCATTTTGCTCGGGAGTTGCTTGTTTATTTACCTGATGACCGCCCCACGATTGTAGTTGGTCAATAAAGGTTGCATCTAAAAGATGGAGATTGTTTTCCAACAGGGGGTAAATTACTTGGCTATCCCCCTTGCTCTCAAAAATGGTTCCTATCAGCAACTCAATTAAGTCAATATAATCGTAAGTGCGCCCTTGATTCATAAAATTAACTCTACCCTACACCCTAGTTACTGAAGTTTAGACTAAAATGAGGAGCGATAGGTAAATAGTGTAACTGGAAAATGGAGAGATGGCGAAAAATCGAGAGATACCTGTAAAAACAGACACCCCTGTAGCGGAAAATGAAAAAAGCACAACTACAGTTATCAATTAGGAGGTAAAGTTGTTGGACTCCCTAACAGTTAAGAATCTCTCACCTAAAAGCCAAAGGGTGATGGATTCCCCTGGTTTGTGGATATTAGCATTTTCGGGTTCTATTTCTCTACATGTCTTACTCTTTTGGTGGTTAAGCTCTTCCAAACTATTCGGTTTTTGGGTTCCTCCCTCCCAGTCTGGTCAAGACAATGTGGTGGTGGAACTGGTGGATATTCCCGCTTCAGTAGAGCCGCAAAAACAAGTTCCTAAGTCTAAACCCGCTCTAGCCAAACCAAATCCTTCTCCATCTACCCCAAAGCAAGCTAATTATAACACTACTAAGAAAGTAGTTACAAAGGTTGTTGTTACTAAACCTAGTAACTCCAATTTAAATAGATCCCCAGCTGCCTCCCCTAAGCAAAATCAGCCCAATACTCTAACACCTGAACCCACACGTGGAAAATTTCCACTTTCACCCAAAGTACAAAGTCCTCCTTCAGAGGATCTTCGTTTGAATACTCCTCGAGAGGATGTTAAATTGGGGGAACCAACCCCCCTACCGAGCATTTCCCCACCCAACCCTTCCCCATCACTCAGTGAAAATCCTACCCCGGAAACCACTCCAGTGGAGGAAAATTCCCAACCCCAATTATTTCCCCAATTATTTACTTTCACCATTGAACCTCTCAACAGAGAGGAGGATATACAGGAATTAAGAAAACAAAGTTTGATAACACAAGAAAATATTCTCCCGGATGTGCTACCCAAGTACCAAGGTAGTAATACCGGGGAACTAACAATTAAAGTTTCCTCCATAGCTGCTCAAACAAAACCATTAACCATACTAGTTAGTCTAATAGTTGATCAGCATGGCAAATTCCAAAAAGCTTTTATTATTGACCGTAACATATCCAAAAAGGATAAAATTGTTTACGAGCCATCACTTCAGGATCTTTTTCAGCAGGAGAAATTTGTGGGTGGTTACAACCAAGATGGTTCCCAACCACCACAGAGTTACTTGTATGTGAGAGTAACTATCGTTCCTAGAGATTCTCCAAAAAATTCTCCCTAGGGACTTGCAATTTCCCACAGACTCTGTTACTATTGCCAAAGTTGGAAAAGACAAACTCCAAACCAACCTGCGGGCGTAGTTTAGTGGTAAAACTATAGCCTTCCAAGCTATTAATGCGGGTTCGATTCCCGCCGCCCGCTTTCCCCACCGTCTATTGGTGGTATCTCTTCTATTGGTATGAGTACATCTAAGACAGACTTGACTATAGGGGCAGCAACAGTGCCACCATAGGCATTCCCTCCCTTTGGTTCATCAACAACCGCCAAAATGACATAACGGGGAGCCTCAACAGGGAAAATACCCACAAAGCTGGTAATTCGGGCACCGGGAATATATCCGCCATTGGGACTAGCTTTTTGGGCTGTACCAGTTTTACCAGCTACAGCATAGCCTTGAATGCGTGACGCCTTTCCGCTACCCTGAGTAACCACGGTTTCCATCATGTTTACAACTGTTTGGGTAGTACTAGGGGAAAAAATCTGTCGAGGGACTGGTATTTCGGGAGAAAAATGTACTTTTCCCTCACTATCTATTAATCCCTGAACCACATGAGGTGTGACCAGTTTACCACCATTAGCCAAGGCACCGTGCATCTGTACTAATTGTAAAGGTGTGAGGGAGAAACCTTGTCCAAAAGAAGCGGTTGCCATTTCTAGGGGAGATGATAAGAATCGATCTTGATTTTTCAGACTACCACGGGTGCTAAATGGTAAATCTGTATCCATTTTTTGGCCAATACCCAGTTTTTGTAACCAATTGTAGTAGATTTTTGGTTCGAGACGTTGGACAATTTGTACCATACCCACATTGCTGGATGTCTGTAAAATTTCAGCAATGTTAATTTGTCTAAAACTATTGATAACTGCATTCTTGATGACATGGTTGCTAACCCTGATAGTACCTGGATCATTAAATCTATCATCGGGAGTGATGACACCACTTTCTAAAGCAGCGGCTACAATTAAGGGTTTAAAAGTAGATCCGGGCTCGTAAAGATCAGTCACAGTCCAATTTTTAAAAGACGCAATATTAGCTTTAGAATATTCATTAGGATTATAACTGGGTTGGGACACTAAAGACAATAGGGAACCATCTTTAGCATCCATAACAATGACAGCACCGCGTTTAGCCTGAAACTTTTCCACCTGTTGTTTCAGGGCGCTACGAACAGCTCTTTGCAAGCGACTATCTATGGTTAACTGCAATTTAAAATCATCGGAATATAAAAACTCATCTGGCGCATAATCTGGCATAATATCTCCTGCACCAGTTCGTGTCAGACCCACGGTTTCTCTGGAACGCTCCAACAGTTTGTCCTGACTATATTCTACCCCAGCTTGACCATGTCTTTCTAAATTTACATAACCCACCACATCTGCTACTAAATCCTCTTCGGGGTAGAAACGAGAGTATTTTTCAATAAATTCTAAACCATCTAGTCTAAATGATATTAATCGGTCAGCAATATTTTCAGATACCTTATCAGCTAAAAGAATACCACTTCTCCTGGTTTTAAATAGCTTCACTAGGTTTGTAACATCTTTATTCAAAAAAGGTGCTATTTTTTCCGCTATTGCCTGATTAGATTTACTAAATAATTTAGGGTGAACATAGAGTGTATAAACAGGACGGTCAATAGCCAACAAAGTTTTATTGCGATCCACTAATGGACGGCGGGGCATAAAAGGACGTAATACTGTTGCTTGTTGGTTTCTAGCCCTTTTGGTGAGTTTTGGTCCATCCACAACTTGCAGACGATACAAATTTACAACTAGACCCATCCCAGATAGAAATAGAAATCCCCAAACCACCAACAGTCGGGAGTGAAAATTGACCAGTCTAGTTGGAGTACCAGGGGAATTTTTATCTGGGAATGGTGGGGAAAATCTGTTTCTCCCTGTTAATTGTAAATACCGTCGGAGATTTTCTCGTAGATTGGGTAAGTTTCTGAATCTGCTCCTAGTGGGTTTGCTTTTGCTGGGTAACTTCTGCATGGCAATGGTCAATAAGCTTAATATCCTAACGGTGGAATTGAGGTGCGTTTACCTGGAGATGGGGGGATCTTAGCTTTCGATGGTGGTTGAGAATTATTTGATACTGCGGGCACAAAGACCATCTTACCTGGAGTAGATAGTCCCAGTCCCATTGCTTCTGCTTCCTGAGCCATTTTACTAATAATGATAGCATTAGCTGCAGTTAGCTGTCGTTCCTGGCGTTGTAAACTTTCCAGTTTGCGATAGGAATGACTCCAAATTTGTTGACAATACACCGTTCCACCATAGATTGCCAACATCACCACCACAAACAAAAATGCTGTCACGGAGGAATAGTGCTGAATGTTGTTAAGGCGGATAATCCAGGAGTTTTCACTATTAGAAGAGATTGGTAACTGGTTACTAATTTTATCAGTCAATATGGCTTTTTGCACTGGAGCATTAGGAAACATAGACTTAGAGTTAGGTTCGTCTTTCCTGCGTGCTGGTTTGGTGGAAGACACAGGAGAACGTTCCCCATACGGAATAGGAGAGGAATCCGGTCTAAACCATGAGCTTTTCGTGAAAACAGCTGATTTGGGTAATGCTGACATAATGGTGATGAATGCTAAATTTAGTCCTGAACGGGTAGCATGCTAAAAAAATTATGGTTCAATTATGCTTGCTGGATTACCTATTGGCAATGTCCTATCTCCCTTGACCTACGACCATAACAAAAAAAAACTGGAAAGAAATTTATTCTGTACAAATTGTTTCACAAAAAGCAACAAATGAGATATCTTATTCAACAGGAGCAATCCCTTGTATTGCACTTATTGGTGAAAGAGGAGTTATGAAAACAAAAATCTTTGGTTTGGCTATCGTTTTAAGTCTGGCTACTATGCTGGGCGCTTGTGAAGGTGGTACTGAACCCTCTGGTGATGCTACAACCACACCTGCTGCTACTACTACACCCGGTGAGCCCACTGATAGTGGTACTCCTACCCCTGCTACAGAACCCACAGCAACCCCAACTACTACTCCCTAGAACTTTTTAGGAACGCCTAATTTTGTTCAATAAAGTTGTGACTACCCCATGGGTGTCCCCCAGTAGCTAGTTCGATAAACAAACCCACGCTCTACCCCTTTGGGTAGGCGCTGGGAATTTACACAAACCAACAAGACGGAAAATGAAAGGTCTACCCGTAAAATTCCAGTTTGTAGTTTTGGGAGTGATTGTAGCTGTAATGGTGGGAATAATTAACCATGGAGTAACCATAGCAGTCCCACCACTAACAGAAGATATTCCGGAAGAAATACTACGTACAGAAATCATCACCATCGGGCGATCGCCTATTGATGGTAAGATATTAACCGCATGGGAATATGCTGAACTAGAGGAGCAGCTGAGAACAATTCCGCCCAGAAAGCTAAGTCCCAGGTTGAGACACACAGTATTTTTGCTCAGGATGCGCAGAATCTTACTGCAAATTTTCCCGTTTTTAGATATTTAATCTCCTCTTTGCTGCCAGAATTCATGTTTATTTCATACTTACAATATAAGATACATCCTGATCTACGGGAACCATGAGGACAAAAATGCAAATAAATGTAAAGAATATATATAGTTATAAAAAACTGAATTTAGTTAGTCACCTTATTGAATGTAGGTAGCTCCATGACCACCAGCACCATTGCTCCTGAGCAGGTTAACCGCATAGTTTCCAATCAACACCATGATCCGTTCGAGGTACTAGGTTCACATCTTGTAGAACAAGAGGGTAAAAACATTTGGGCTGTACGTGCTTACCTACCCAACGCCAGCGCAGTTTATGTAGTAGTTCCCCAAGAGCGTAAAGAATACGCCATGGAAAGGGTACATCATCCCCATTTTTTTGAATGCACCATTGAGATCGAAGAACTTAATAACTACCAGTTAAGAATTCAAGAAGGGGAACACGAGCGGGTAATTTATGATCCCTATGCTTTTCGTTCTCCCCGATTAACAAATTTTGATTTACATTTGTTTGGTGAGGGTAACCACCACCGAATTTATGAGAAATTGGGAGCGCACTTAACCGAAGTAGATGGGATTAAGGGGGTCTATTTTGCCGTGTGGGCACCCGGTGCTCGCAATGTTTCTCTCCTGGGGGATTTTAACCACTGGGATGGACGTAAACACCAAATGCGCAAGGGACACACGGGAGTATGGGAACTATTTATTCCTGAATTGGGTCCTGGGGAACATTATAAATATGAAATCAAGAATTTTGACGGTCATATTTACGAAAAATCTGACCCCTACGGTTTTCAACAGGAACCACGGCCGAAAACTGCATCTATTGTCACTAATTTGAATGCTTATCCCTGGGGTGATGAACAATGGATGGAGACAAGAAGAAACAGCGATCCCCTTGGGCAACCCATTTCTGTTTACGAAGTGCATTTAGGTTCTTGGTTACATGATGACAGTGCGAAACCAGCTAAGTTACCAGATGGAACAGAAGAACCAGTAGTTATTGCTTCCGAACTGAATCCAGGAGCGCGATTCCTTACCTACCGGGAGTTAGCAGCTAAACTGATTCCCTATGTGAAGGACTTGGGTTACACCCACATAGAGTTATTACCTATTGCTGAACATCCATTTGATGGTTCCTGGGGTTATCAGGTTACTGGTTACTATGCTCCCACTTCCCGATTTGGCACTCCCGGGGACTTTATGTATTTTGTTGACCAATGTCACTTAAATGGCATTGGTGTGCTTGTGGATTGGGTACCAGGTCATTTCCCCAAGGATGGTCATGGTTTAGCCTTCTTTGATGGTACTCATCTTTATGAACATGCTGATCCCCGTAAAGGTGAACATAAGGAATGGGGAACCTTGGTATTCAACTATTCCCGCAACGAGGTGAGAAATTTCCTGGTTGCTAATGCCTTGTTTTGGTTTGATAAGTACCACATTGATGGTATTAGGGTAGATGCTGTTGCTTCCATGCTTTATCTTGACTACTGTCGTAAAGATGGAGAATGGGTAGCTAACGAATATGGTGGTCGGGAAAACCTGGAAGCTGCTGATTTTCTCCGCCAAGTAAATCACAACATTTTTAGTTACTTCCCAGGGGTTCTATCCATTGCGGAGGAATCCACCTCTTGGCCCATGGTATCTTGGCCCACATACACTGGAGGATTAGGTTTTAACCTGAAGTGGAATATGGGTTGGATGCACGACATGTTAGATTATTTTAGCATGGATCCCTGGTTCCGTCAATTCCACCAAAACAATGTCACTTTTAGCATGTGGTACAACCACAGTGAAAACTTCATGTTAGCACTGTCCCATGATGAAGTTGTCCATGGTAAGAGCAATATTATCGGTAAAATGCCCGGTGATAGATGGCAAAAGCTGGCCAATGTACGGGCTTTATTTACTTATATGTTTGCACACCCTGGCAAGAAAACCATGTTTATGAGCATGGAGTTTGGTCAATGGAGTGAGTGGAATGTGTGGGCCGATTTGGAGTGGGGTTTATTACAGCATGAACCTCATGAGCAGTTAAGAGGGTTCTTTAGGGAAATTAACAGTGTTTACCGTTCTGAACCTGCTTTATATAGTCAGGACTTTGGACGAGAGGGCTTTGAGTGGATTGACTGTAGTGATAATCGTCACAGTGTAGTTTCTTTTGTCCGTCGAGCTAAGGACTCCGATGAATTTGTAGTAGTAGTTTGTAACTTTACCCCCCAACCCCATTCCCATTATCGTATTGGTGTGCCACAGAAGGGATTCTATACAGAGCTATTTAATAGTGACGCACGTGAGTATGGTGGTAGTAATATGGGCAATTTAGGGGGTAAATGGACTGATGACTGGTCTTTACATAATCGTCCTTATTCTTTGGATTTGTGTTTACCACCTTTAGGGGTTTTAATTCTCAAGTTAGATAGGATCAAGACTGCTCAGTCCCTGGGTTAGAAGCGGTGGATGCTATGGGGGAGTCTTTCCCCCACTTCCTCAAATTTTTAATTCAGCTAAACCCAAATAACGAATTCCTTGAGGAGAAACATCAAATCTACACGGTAAAACTTCTAAACCTACTTTTATTGCTTGTCTTAGTAACTGACCATAAAGTGGATCCGCACTATCTCCAGGAGCAAATTCCACACAGTCCCCTCGATTGATAAAGTACAACATCACCGCACGATTTTTGGGTAATACTTCCATTAATTCTCTTAGATGCTTTTGTCCCCTGGTGGTTTCTGTGTCAGGAAATAATGCTAAACTACCCTGACTCCAAGTAGTGTTTTTTATTTCTAAGTAAATTGGCATCTCATTTCCTGTTAGGTAAAAGTCCACTCGGCTTCTTTTCTCTTTTCCATAAACTACCTCCCCTTTAGCTTGCTTATACTCTCCTAGTTGTGGAAAGAGCTGTTTTTCTAAAGCTAGTTTAATTATGTTATTGGGTAAGTTGGTGTTTACACCAACCCATGTTGGTTCTGAAGTATCCACATTATGCACTTGAATCAATTCCAATGTATAGGCTAATTTGCGCTGGGGATTATCAGTTTTGGACAACTGCACAGCACTGCCAATTTGAGAAACTCCAGTCATGGGTCCGGTATTGGCACAGTGCGCTGTGACCATTTCTCCAGATTCTAGTTCCACATCAACAAAAAATCGCTTGTACCTTTTTAGTAGTTTTCCAGAATATAATTGGTTGTATTGGTAAAGATAATTGTTCATTGCAATATGTAGTTTATCATTTGTGATGTTAGGGAGAAATCTCCCAAATATTAATCTTATTATCTTCTGTTCCACCCACTAAAGTTTTACCATCAGCACTTAAAACTAAGGATGTAACAATTTTGGTGTTTCCTGGTAGAGCGTAAATTTCTTCCTTTGTGCTTACATCCCATAATTTAATCACAGAGGAAATTTTCTCAGAACAATCTGGGCAACTTTTGGCTTTGCTAATCAGGGTTTTACCATCGGGACTGAAAATCACAGATGTAACATTTTGTTTTTTACTGGCAAAAATTATCTCCTTATTCTTAATATCCCAAAACTTAATTTGGCGATCGCGACTGGTACTGACAAGTGTACTAGTGTCCGGACTAAAAGCTAAAGATGTGACTGTTTGGGAAGTAGTATCTAATAGTGTAGTTGGTTTTTGCCCACTGGTTTGATTAATATTCCATATTTTAATAGTTTTATCAAAACTTCCACTTGCTAGAGTGAACCCATCGGGACTAAGAGCTAAAGATCTAACCCAATAATTATGGCCTAGGAGAGTTTTTAAAAACTTTCCTGTTAATAGACTCCAAACTTTAATTGTTTTATCATCTCCCGCACTAACTAGGATTTTGCTATCTTGACTAATAGCTAGTGCTTGAATTGAGTCTTGATGACCAACTAGATTAAAAGTAAGTTTTTTTGTTTGTAAATTCCAAACTTTAATCGTTTTATCATCTCCCGCACTCACTAGGTTGTTTCCATCTGGACTAATGACAAGAGCGTTGATATTTTGTGTATGTCCTGGTAGGGATATAATTTGTTTGCCTGTTTTGCTATTCCATAATTTAATTTCTTTGTGACCCGCACTGACAATAGTATTACCATCTGGAGTAATAGCCACCACTGCTAGGGATTTATCTACTTGTGTTATGGTTTTGAGTAAACTAACTTTGTTAGCTCTAATAGAGGAAGTTCTCCCAGATATTTGCCCATACTCGGGACTGGTAGAAGATTTATTACTTGGTATTAATAAAGGATTAAATTGAGAGAAAATTGCCGTTTGTATTTGACCTAAGTTCCTATATCCCAATCCCCCCACAACCGAAATTGTTACCAAAATCAAAAATATATTTCGCAAAATAGTATGTTTATGTTTTTCATGTTTACCCTTTTTAAGGTATATGCCAGATTTTTTTGAACCATAAACATTCTTTTTACTAAGGTCTTTTATAACTTCATCAGCAGATTGATAGCGATTTTTCAGATCTAGTTGTAATAGCTTATCTAAAATAATAATTAGCTCAGCACTCCTAGAATTGTTAAGGCAATCCTGCCAATTCTTGACCCAACTATAACCATGTTCTATCCACAATTGAAAGGGAGATAGACCAGTTAAGAGATGAAAACAAGTAGCACCCAAGCTAAATAAATCACTAGCTGGATAGGCTTTGCCATCTCTAATTTGCTCTATAGCAGAATAACCATGGGATCCAATAGAAGTACCATATTTTTTTTGAACTGCAACTGTTAATTGTTTGGCAGAACCAAAGTCAATTAAGATTAATCTTCCATCCCTTTTACGTCGGATAATATTCTCTGGTTTGATATCTCGATGAATTATTCCCCGACTATGAAGAAATTTAAGAATAGGCAATAAATCCAGTAGTAAAGATTGAATATCACTGTCTTTATAGTGCTTTCTTAATTGTAACTCCTGTAATAGGTTATTGCCATCTATAAATTGCTGTACTAAATATAAACATTTATCTTGCTCAAAATAAGCCAATAAGGTGGGAATTTGTGGATGCTCTCCTAATTCTTGCAGTCTCTTTGCTTCTTGACTGAATAACTCCATTGCTTTTTTTTGTGCCCAAGTACCCTGAAACTTAGGTGCTAATTGTTTGACCACACAATTATCATTTAATTTATCTGTATCTTCTGCTAGATATGTTCTGCCAAATCCTCCTTCATCTGAAAGCACACGAATAATACGAAAACGATTTCTTAACAGTGGTACTAAAGGAGTGTCACAACTTTGACAAAACTTGCTACCATGGGGATTTTGAGGATTTTGACAATCGGGATTTAAACAACATATCATGACGTTGAAATTAAATTTCACAGCATAAAAATCAACAGAATCTATCCTACAAACAATTGTGCCCCCTACTTACTTCTTTCTGGTTATACAATATCATAAACCAAAAATCAGGTCTATCTGTTAACAAGTTGTTAAAGCTCTATAATGTTCCTGTAAATAGTTTTTAAATCTATCCTCCCTACTTAAACCACTTATTAATCACTGTACTGATCACCGTATTTACAGTTTGTTTGATTTGGTGCTGACGATTCCATTTTTGAAAAGCAGCTTCATATTCTTCACCTTGATTACGAAAGGTCTTCCAAACCTCAACTAGGATAACTAATCCCGAAAACATCAAAATATATAGAGACCAGGTTAGACCAGCACTGCCAATTAAATTTGTCAGCACGAAAAAAGTGTTAATAATTATATAGTTTCCTATACGTTTCTTCAATTTATTTTGACGATAAGTATTAAAAGCCTTTCGCTGCTGTGTTTCGCTTTGTAGAGCCAACCATTCAGTTTTGGCGTGTAAAACAGCTTCCGGTTCAATTTGTAGCTCCTTAGCAATCTCTAAAATCTGCTGATAGGAAAACTCTTGACTAAGATCTTTACTCTGACGTGCGATCGCCAGGTTTAAAATTTCCTGTACCTCTTCCTGGGTGTAAAAACGCAGTTTGTTCGATTCTGATGTCATGTTTTCTTTCCTGAGCATCATTATTTTAAAAGGTAGCAACGGTGGAATCCAATCTCCACTAATTCCACATTAGCATTTTCCTACAGAAATCTGGGACGGTTATGTTGATTGAAAAGGAGTTTCTCCCCCAAAACCTCCCAGTTTTCCTCTTCGATCAATTTGATAAATGAATCCAGGTGGTCACGATATTGATGTAATGAATTAACGAGTGCTTGACTATTATATTGTGCCATCATTACTCCCAGTTCGGGATTGCCACCACCTACCCGACTGGTATCCCGAAAACCAGAACTGGCAAGGTTTTGAGCTAGTTCTAAAATTTCTAAATCCGTTTCATTTAAACAAGCATCAATTAGAGCAGCACTAACCATCACCGGTAAATGAGATATCCAGCTCACAGCTCGATCATGTTGCTCCGGTGAACAGTAGTAAACATTAGATCCAAGCGATCGCACAATTTCTTCTAGAAGTGTTAAATTGTTTTTGATTGTTTTAGCAACTGGAGTAATTACATAAGGACAATTTACAAACAAGTTAAACTGAGCAGCTTCTATTCCCGCACTAGTATTTCCGGCCATGGGGTGACCACCAATAAAATTCTCCCATAGGGGGGAAATAGAATGGACAATGGGTCCTTTCACAGAACCAACATCAGTAATAATAGTATTCTTATGTAGGTAGGGTATTAACTCTTTTATCTGAGGTACAATTAATCCTATAGGAGTACAGACAAAAATTAGTTCTGAACTTACCAATAAACTCAAATCAACACTAGCTTGGTCTACACTGCCAATTTCCATAGCTTTTTGACAGGTTAGTTCTCGACGACTAACCCCCAAAACATAATGTCCTTGGGAGCGTAAGTCAAAACCCAAAGAACCACCAATCAATCCTAAACCCAGAATACCAATTTTCATTTTCATCTTAAGAGATTAATTTGGGCCTAGTCATCAGTTTGAATGGCCACATTAATCGTAGAATTAAACCTTATATTTATCCTTAATAACATCAATTATGAAAAAGCTGATTAATCAACCAGAAAACTTTGTCAAAGAAAGTCTCATGGGCATGGCTAGGGCACACAGTGGTTTAATAAAAGTAAACTTTGACCCTACTTTTGTTTATCGTGCAGAAACTCCTGACAAAAGTAAAGTAGCAATTATTTCTGGTGGTGGTAGTGGACATGAACCAATGCACACGGGTTTTGTAGGCAAAGGAATGTTAGACGCTGCTTGTCCGGGAGAAATTTTTACCTCGCCAACCCCCGATCAAATGTTAGCAGCAGCAGAAAAGGTTGATAGCGGTTTAGGGACCCTGTATATTGTAAAAAATTATAGCGGCGATATAATGAATTTTGAAATGGCCACCGAACTAGCTAGAAGTCAAGGAATTCGTACCTTAAATATGATAATCGATGATGACGTGGCCGTGAAAAATAGTTCCTACACCCAAGGAAGAAGAGGAGTGGGAACAACCGTACTAGCAGAAAAAATTTGTGGAGCAGCAGCAGAGCAAGGTTACGATTTACCTCAGGTTGCCAATTTGTGCAAAAAGGTAAATCTTCTAGGAAGAAGCATAGGAGTGGCCTTAAGTTCTTGTACAGTACCAGCTAGGGGAACACCAACCTTTGACCTGGGAGATGACCAAATAGAGTTGGGTATTGGCATTCATGGAGAACCGGGAAGAGAGAGAGTTCCCCTAATGCGTGGTGATGAGGTTACCGAAATTCTAGCGCGATCGCTCTTTGATGATACGGATTATTGTCGAACAATGCGGAAATGGGATGAAAAGCAGGAGGAGTGGAAAGAAGTAGAACTGTTAAATAAACCCTGGGAAAAAGGCGATCGCCTATTAGCATTTGTTAATAGTATGGGTGGTACTCCTATTTCGGAACTTTATCTCGTCTACCGTAAACTAGTAGAACTTTGCGAGCAAGAGGGGTTAGAAATTGTGAGAAATCTGATTGGACCTTACATGACATCCCTAGAGATGCAAGGTTGTTCTATTACGTTACTCAAACTAGATGAGGAAATGTTAGACCTATGGGATGCACCAGTTAAAACTGCGAGTTTACGCTGGGGAGTTTAAAATGGTTACTCAGGTGCAAATTGTTGAATGGTTGCAAGTGTTTAGTTCCGTCATTGAACATCACAAGCAAGAATTAACTGAACTAGATGCTGCCATTGGTGATGCGGACCATGGAATTAACATGGACAGGGGTTTCAAAAGAGTCAGTAGCATTCTACCAAGCATTGAGGGAAAAGATATTGGCAGCATTTTGAAAACAGTGAGCATGACCCTCATATCCAGTGTGGGAGGTGCTAGTGGTCCGTTATACGGAACCTGGTTTTTAAGAGGTAGTGACATCACCATGGGGAAGACCCAGCTAAGTACAAAGGACATATTAGCTTTTTTGAAAGCTGGTTTAGATGGAGTAATAGAAAGAGGTAAGGCTCAGCTAGGGGATAAAACAATGGTAGACGTAATATATCCTGCTGTGTTAGCCTTTGAAAAGGCTGTAGCAGAGGATAAGGAGACAATCTTAGCCTTGAAAATAGCCGTGGATGCAGCAGAGCAGGGACTAAGAGATACCATACCCATGATAGCAAAAAAAGGCAGAGCCAGTTATTTAGGAGAGCGTAGTATTGGACATCAAGATCCTGGAGGTACTTCTGCTTATTTAATGCTCAGGAGTTTATTAGAAGTGGTAGAGGGAGCCAGGAGGCGGATTTATCCGCAGTCAAGTATTGACATCTACTGATCAAGGTGGTAAGATACAGGAATGTATGGACAATATCTAGACTTGTTCTAGATGGAGCCAGTAGGGCGTTTTTGACTGCGCCAATTGGATCGCTCTTGTAAAACGTTTGGCATAACAGACCTCTATGCAAAAACGGTCCTAATGAATCTACGTCTCTTTAGAGCCGGAAAAGTCAAATCAAACATGTATGATATGGTTAGATCGGAGTTAAGGACGTATAGCTCAGTTGGTTAGAGCGCTACGTTGACATCGTAGAGGTCACTGGTTCGAATCCAGTTACGTCCACTCCTACCATCTCATACTTTGCGCATACCATGACTGAGTGGGTCAAACCCCCTCGGCAGTCTGGTGCTCATGTCATACACAGCACCATTCAGGTTAGCACCATGGAACTTGGTGTAGTGTAGTTTAGCCCCTCTAAGATTGGCGTTAGAAAGATTCACCCCACACAAGTTAGCCCTGGTTAAATTCGTATTGGCCAAATTAGCTTGGCTCAAGTTTGCCCCCCAAAGTTTGGCCCTAGCCAAATTAGCTCTACTTATATCTGCCCCCCACAAATTGATTCCGGGCAAATAGGCATCAATAAGTCTAGCCCCAATCAGATCAGCAGATACAAAGTACCTCTCGCCTGTGGCATAAAGCCGTTTTAAGTCTTCTGCTTCCATTTATTCACGCTTACCCAAGAAAGAGATTAAGAAATAGGTTAACTTTCGCAGTAGTTTAAGTATATAGCTTTAGCTATAAGCAGTCAAAAAAAAGCACCTGAGTTTCTTTAAGGTACTCAGGCACTCCCCCGTATAAGTTTCACCAACTTACTCCAGACTTGGTATGGAGAACTTCAAACATTTCCATTACACGGAGCAGAGCGAAGTCAATAGCAAACCTGAGTAAAGAGGTATCACTCCTTGCATGTAATTAGAATATTCCTTAGAAGGGGAGTAACCAACCCGGATGGTGACAGTTTATTAACTGACACGTAAAAAGTCTGGGAATTTTTTGTATAGACTGCATCTCACAATGAACTTACTCAAAAAACAGTATGGAAATGATTGAATATCAATGTATAAGCGACTTAAACATTTATGATTCTCCCGAATGTGTCCGATTAGCAACCCAAGCTGCTAGGGGAAGGAACTTAACAATTCCGTGGGAAGGACAAATTCAAGATACTTGTGTTGAAGTTTGTTTGTGTGAAGATCAGTATAGAGGATGGATTGATCCCAATGATTTGCGCCTATTAAAACTTGCCACAAAACCCTATCAACCAGCTAATTTTACCGCTATAGAAATTGAAAAACTTGTACCAGACGTAATTGAATTTACTCAAAAATCCATGAGACAAACCAATTATTATCTATGGGGTGGAACCGTAGGGCCCAATTATGATTGTTCCGGTTTAATGCAGGCTGCCTTCCTATCCGTTGGTGTATGGATACCAAGGGATGCTTATCAACAAGAAGCGTTTACTCAAACTATAGATATTAATGAGATACAGATAGGAAATTTAGTATTTTTTGGTACTCCCCAAAAAGCCACCCATGTGGGTTTATATTTAGGAAATGGATATTATATTCACAGCTCAGGAAAAGACCAGGGACGGAACGGAATCGGAATTGATCAATTGTCACCAGATGGCGATCGCATTAGTCAGTTATACTATAAACAACTGCGTGGATCTGGTAGGGTTGTGAGAAGTTACATCCCCATTTCCCAAGAATGGTAAATATTAACTACATTAACCACTACTAATTCTAACCCTACTTATTTCTACATTTAGTAATACTTATGACTAATTATCCACTGCCAGCCACTAATAAAAAATTATCTAGTAGTCAATATAAAGCACTTGACGTTTCAGTAGTTTTACCGATTAAAGATGAACTAGAAAGTTTGCCATTATTGCTAGAGGGAATTTGTCATGCTTTACAAGTAAATAGATTAAATTATGAAATTGTTTGCGTAGATGATGGATCTAAGGATGGTTCAGCAGAGTTTCTCAAGACCCAGGCTCAAATGCGCAATGATCTAAAAGTAATAATTTTGCGACGGAATTATGGACAAACAGCTGCTATGTCCGCTGGTTTTAATTATGCCACAGGTGAAACCATTGTTACCTTAGATGCGGATTTACAAAATGACCCCATGGATATTCCCGCACTATTAGCTAAACTAGATGAGGGTTATGACCTAGTGACTGGTTGGCGGCAAAATCGCCAGGATGGAGCAATAAATCGCCTCATACCCTCCAAAATTGCTAACTGGTTAATTCGTCGTGCTACTGGTGTTTATGTTCATGACTATGGTTGTTCTCTCAAGGCCTACCGTGCAGAATTAGTAGCAGATATGAATCTATATGGAGAGCTACATAGGTTTCTACCTGCATTAGCATATATTGAAGGAGCAAGAATTGCAGAAATTCCCGTACGTCATCACGCAAGACGTTTTGGTAAAAGTAAATATGGTATATATCGAACTTTTCGTGTATTAATGGATTTGATAACTATTCTTTTTATGAAAAAGTTTCTTACCAGTCCAATGCACGTTTTTGGGTTATTAGGTTTAGGTTCAATCATTATTGGTGGGGGACTAAGTATTTATCTCACCATTCTCAAGTTGTTTTTTTATCTCAACATTGGTAGTCGTCCCCTACTAATTTTAGCGGTATTATTGCTGGTTACCGGAGTACAGTTATTTTGTTTTGGACTATTAGCGGAAATGCTAATGCGTACCTATCATGAGTCCCAGGGGAGGCCAATATATCGGGTTAGGGAAGTTGTAGGTAAAATTCCCAACTAGGTTATAATGGTTAGTCTCCATAAAAGTCCTCATCCAGAATTTCCTCTATTTGAAAAGGACAAATTATGGGATACTCACTCTCTTCTGGTAGACGGACTCCCAATTTAGCAAATTTGCTCTCCTTAATTGCCAATTTTCGTCCATCAGGATAGGCTTTTTCCACTGCTTCCACGAGAAAACCTTTTAGAGATGGAGTATCTGCTAAATTATCCAGTACCCGTTGACGATGTTCTACAACTGAACCGTACCAACTTGTTTTCATCATATCAGGTGCATCATGCTGAATTTTTAGTTTGAGTAAGTGAGCTAATAATATCTTAAGATTACTTTTAAGTGTATTCTCCTGGGACTTACCCAAATCTACTAACTCCTGAATTAAATGCTCAACATCCAAAGATACAAACTCACGATTTTGCAATTGTTGAATTGTTTGTTCGATCCATAATTCTAAATCGCTATCATACAGTTTATTATACATATTATCCAAGTCCTAATCACTAGACATTAAGGCGATCGCATGTCTATTTATAGACTTACCACACCTTGGCTTGAAAATCCTCCTTCATGTCAATAGCTACCGAGTCTCCTGCTGGACGAATTAAAAATAAACCTTGTTCTAAGGCGTATTGATCTGCCTTCTCATCTACT
>Ga0169931_10001357_pt1 | contig 40497 bp, 34 predicted proteins | sample Kivu_15m_20L_FD_129675 | JGI IMG/M metagenome (GOLD analysis project Ga0169931, IMG submission 129675) | Freshwater microbial communities from Lake Kivu, Western Province, Rwanda to study Microbial Dark Matter (Phase II) - Kivu_15m_20L... | ecosystem: Environmental > Aquatic > Freshwater > Lake... | reverse complement strand
TGGTATACACGATAAGGAAATATATTTATTTGACGGCAATTCCCGGATGATAGCCAGTTCTGTAGAATACCCTGCTCTTGTAAAGACCCCTTTTGATATCTGGAAAAAGCAAAAGGATATTGTATCCGGCGAAGTACAGTTTTATTATTTAACGAATAAAGACAGGGTTGATTTCATACCACTTTACGATGACAATAACAGTCTTTATCTGACTGCTGCCTTAAAGCATAGCGGGCATGATCTTTCGTCCAGAAGTATAGCAGATTTTTTAAGTACCATTTTAAACGTGTACATTTTTTTGTTTTTACTCGCTGGTGCTATTGCTATAACTATTTCCAATTCCATTACCCATCCACTGACTATTCTTGCAGAAAAACTGAAAAAATTCAGATTGGGGCACACCAATGAAATGCTCGCATGGAATTCAAAAGATGAAATTGGATCTCTTATTACCGACTACAACAATCTAAACTCAAAGCTGAGTAAAAGTGCAGAATTGCTGGCCAAAACCGAGCGGGATATGGCATGGAGAGAGATGGCAAAGCAGGTGGCGCATGAAATAAAAAACCCACTAACACCGATGAAACTGAGTATTCAGTACCTAGAAAAAACTTCGAAGGAATATCCTGAAAGAGCCCAGGAAATGATTCCACGGGTAGCACAAACACTTATTGAACAAATCGATAGTCTTTCACAGATAGCTGCGGAATTCTCCAATTTTGCAGCCATGCCAAAAGCAGAAAATGAAAAAGTGGCACTCAACGATCTGGTTATTGCCATTCATGATTTGTTTCGGAAGCGCGATGATATGGACATCAGCCTGTCTACGCCCATAGATGACCTGATTGTTTTTGCTGACAAAAACCATTTGGTCCGTATTCTGAACAACCTGGTTAAAAATGCCATTCAGGCCATTCCTGAAGGGCGTAGAGGCAAAATCCATATAGAGTTGAAAGAAGATTCGGGAAATGCTGTCATCGAAGTGAAAGATAATGGAATTGGTATACCCGACCATATGAAAGATAAAGTTTTTGCCCCCAATTTTACCACAAAGAGTTCAGGAACAGGGCTGGGACTCGCTATATCAGCAAATATGATAGAATCCTTTAATGGCAGAATATATTTCGAATCAGAGCCAGGTCAGGGCACGAGTTTCTTTGTACAAATTCCGCTCATGCGCACAGAAGATTTGACTTATGATGCAGACAGGATAAACCTGGAGGAATAATTAAAAAATCAGAACGGAAGACCGTAAATCAATTTTTCAATAAAAGACTTTACTACTGACGGCTGTATGATAATCAACAGGATAATACCGGATAAAGCGCCGTAAATATGGGCTTCGTGGTCAATAAATCCGGGATTATTTCTGGCTGCCCAGGTAGAGTACCAGATATAAAGCACTCCAAACAAAACAGCGGGTATAGGTATAATTCCAAATATTCCTAGCATAGACCAGGGATTGAGTAAAATAAACATAAATACAATGCCGGAAACAGCACCAGACGCACCAACACTTGAGAACCTTTGATTATCCCTGTACTTAAACATCGTTGGAATATCCCCGGCGCAAATCATAATCAAATAGGCAACCAGAAAAACAGGCTTTCCCAATGCCATTCCAAAAGAAGCTATGAAAAAGTTTTCTACAAGCAATCCAAATTCGTAAAGCACGAACATATTGAGAAAAAGATGCAGAAAATCACCATGGACGAAACCTGAAGTGACCAGTCTTCCAAATTCCTTATTCTTTAATTCCAGATAAGGATAATGTTTCAGTTTATAAAAAACCTCCTGATTATTAAATGCCCAGAAAGATATTACACAGGTCACCAGAATTAATACGACAGTGATGCTCATGATAATGATTTAGGAATTGTGATATTTTTCATTTCTTATGATAGTAAATGCTCTGTAAAGCTGTTCTAAAAATATCAGTCTGACCATCTGATGAGAAAAAGTCAGCTCTGATAAAGATAAAATAAGATCCGCCCTTGACTTCAGCAATTGGTGATGACCATAAGCACCACCGACAATGAAAATAATATTTTTTGGGGAACCGATCATTTTTTGCTCTAAAAAGCCGGCGAATGCCACACTTGAAAATTGCCTGCCATTTTCATCCAGAAGAACAACAAAGTCTTCCGACTGTATTTTACCCAAAAACTGTGCAGACTCCTGCTTTGACAACTCGGCATGACTGGCCGTGACTTTGACATCCTTAAATTCAATGAAATCAAGCCTGGCATAGTGTTTTAACCTGCCAATATACATCTGCATCCCTTCTGTAAGATATTTTTCGCTTGTTTTACCGACGACCCAGAAAGAAATCTTCATAAAAGTTTCAACATTATTGCCTAGTATCATAAGCATAATCCGAAATGAATTGTTTATAAAACAATGTAAATAATATGAAGCAGAAAAAGCGGCTGACTAAAGCATTAATTCAAAAAGCAGGATATATTGCTGAAACGCTCGAAGAATTATTTCCTGAAACGCCTGTACCACTCCATCACAAAGATCCTTATACGCTTCTGGTAGCCGTATTGCTCTCTGCGCAATGTACCGACGAACGGGTCAATAAAATAACGCCTGACCTCTTTGCAATGGCAGACAATCCATTTGAAATGATCCGGCATTCAGTAGAAGAAATCAGAGCTATTATAAATCCATGTGGTTTAGGTCCGGCAAAGTCGAAGGCGATTTTTGGATTGTCTAAAATTCTGGTAGAAACATATGCTGGAATAGTTCCTGAAAAACTTGAACAACTGGAAATGCTCCCGGGTGTCGGACATAAAACAGCTTCTGTAGTAGTGTCGCAGGCTTTTGGCACCCCCGCTTTTCCCGTCGACACACATATCCACCGACTTGCAGCCCGGTGGGGGCTGAGCAATGGAAAATCAGTTAAAAAAACAGAGGAAGACCTCAAGACTATTTTTCCGGAAAAACTCTGGAATAAGTTACATTTGCAAATCATTTTTTATGGCAGAGCATACTGTCCGGCGAGGGGCCACGATATCACTAAATGCCCTATTTGTAAACATATTGCTGATCTTAGAACTTCCAAAAACTCCGAAATATCAACAAAATCAGTTTAAAACTATTTTATTTATATAAATAGCACATTATTAAGGAATAATATTCATTAAAAAATATTAATATCAGATATGCAAAATTTAATTTTCATTATTGTTTTTGTAATTTTCAATATCACAGGTCAGGCCCAATCCAATGTAAAAGGTCAGGTCAGCGGATATAAAGAGGGTAAAATAAAAATGATTGGTTCCCTTGGTGATCAGAACTATATAGCGGACTCCGCAATCATCTCATCTGATGGTAAATTCAGTTTTACACTTACGGACAAAACCAAAAGCGGGCTTTATTATTTTCTGTTACCGGATTACAAAAATTTTCAATTGCTTTTCGATCAGGAAAAATTCATAGAACTGGCGACAACTAAAGAAAAATTAGTTCAGGATATGCGAATCACCGGAAGCACTTCCAATATCCTGCTTTACGAGGGTCTTCAGATTCAGATTAAAATAGATTCCGTACAACAAAAAATTAAATCAAACACGCTGAGTACAACAGAAAACAAAGCTGCAAATGACCTATTGAATGTATTAATAGAATTACGAAACCAACATCTCAAGAAATGTTTTTCAGATTTTCCCGGTGAATTTTACACCATTTTTAAAAAAGCCGGACAAAACCCTCCTGTGCGTGAGTTTAAAAAAATGAACGGTACTACAGATACCATGGCTCAGGTTGCAGATTACAGAGCAAGATTTTGGGATGACGTTCCTTTTCGGGACGAACGTTTACTGTATACTCCAGTCATTGGCAACAAACTAAAGAGATATATCAATGAACTCACCCCACAAGTTCCCGATTCCATCATCAGATATGCCGATGTTGTGATTAAAAAATCAATGGTAAATGATGAAATGTTTCAATTTGTAAGCAACTGGATAGCTTTGCAATACCAGCCTACCAAATCTACTGTCATGGATGGTGAAGCGGTATACGTTTATATTATTGACAAATATTTTAATGAAAAAACAGCTCATTGGTTCAGGGAAGGTGAGCTTGAACAATTGCGAAAGAAAGCGGGCGAAATGAAGGCCAGCCTGCTCAACAGGAAAGGACCTGATGTCATAGCCAAAGACCCCTATGGCGTAACAAAATCCATCTATGAAATGAAAGCGCCTTATATCATTGTTTACATGTACAACCCAAACTGTGAACATTGTCAGAAAGAAACCCCAAAACTCAATAAATTTTATGCAGAATGGAAAAGCAAGGGAGTAGATCTTTTTGCCATTGTGCTGGATACAAATGATGACGAATGGAAAAATTATATCCGGAAAAACAACATCGAACACTGGACGCATGTATTTGACCCCACCAATAGGGCCATTTATGGTAAATACTACGTAGATATTACACCGGAAATGTACGTTTTAAATCCTGAACGAATGATTATAGGTAAAAACCTTAAGACAGAACAATTGTCAATAATCATTGAAAGAGACATGAAAAAAAGAGGTAAAATGTGATATATAAGGCAATCCTGTGTTAAATATTGTTAATCAAATCATTAGGTCATTTTGATTGTATTCCCGTCCAAGAAGAAAAACTTAATTTTGCCTATCAGAAAACACAAATCATGAAGTTACAATCGTTTTTTACAGGAATATCCATCATTTTATTAACCAGTTTTATCTCTTGTCAACAGGGAAATGATGAAAATTCATCAGGAACTGTTATCCTAAAGGGAAAAATTGATCAGGCAATCGCACCATCCATTCTTGTCGATCTCAGAGATACGCTACTTGAAATCACTTTAAATAATGATGGCTCTTTTACACATGAAATTGAATTGACAAATAGTGGTCTATATAAGCTGATGCATGGTAACTTAAATAATGCCACAAGTATATATCTTGCGCCGGACTACACATGCAACCTCAAGGCTACAGGAGCAAATTTAGCGGAGAGTATTGTGTTTTCTGAAGATCTGAGCATTGAAAACAATTATCTCAAAGAAAAGGCTATATATGAAAGGATGCTGATTTCTCAAGAGCAGGAATCACTTTTCACATCGGATGAACTGACTTTTATTCAAAAGATTGAAGGCATAAAGACAAAATACATAGATCACAAGAAGGAATTTCAAAAGAAAAATAAAATTTTTGAGCCATATTTTGAAGAACTGGTAAATATGGATGTTGAATTCAATATCGCCAATCTTAAAATGATTTACCCTGATTATTATAAATTCTTTAAGCAGCAGGACACTTTCCAGGTGTCGTCCAATTACTACAGCTTTTTCCAGGCATTGGATATTGACAGAGAGCTTAACCTAAACAGCGAACAATTTTTGCAGTTTCTGCCCATGTATCTCGAACAGAAATTCGGAGAAATGGAAAAAGATACTGCGGCCAATAAGACTGATCCTGACAGAATAAAACTGATCAGTGACATCTTCATGAATCAGAAAATCAGAGAAACCCTGGCCTATAGAATGATGATGGAATCCTTTCAGATGCATTTAAATGATGCTATGGATATGTATCCCAGCTATATGGAGGTAGCACAAAATGAAAAATACCGCAAAGAAATTGAACAGTTATACAACCAGTGGTTACCGTTACAAAAAGGCAATAAAGCACCAAATTTTGGTTTTACAGATATCAATAATAAAGTGTACTCCCTTGACAATTTTCTTGGAAAAACAGTATATATAGATGTTTGGGCTACATGGTGCGGACCCTGTCTACGGGAGTTGCCTTACCTTGAAGCGCTTATAAAGGAAATGAAAAACAGAAATGATGTCGTCATCATGTCCGTTTCTATTGACGAGATGTCTCAGACCTGGAAAAATATGGTGCAATCTAAAAACATGAGAGGAAATCAATACCATGTTCAGGGTGCCTGGCAGAGTGATTTGAATCAACAGTATAAGATTAGTGGAATTCCCAGGTTTATCCTGATTGATAAAAAAGGGAATATTGCTGATGCCAATGCACCAAGACCGAGTTCAGGAGTTGTGGCCAAACTTATAGATGAGGCGAGTAAAATATGAAGTAAAAGAGAAGATGGATATTAAAAATAATATACTCGAGACTATTGGCAATACGCCAATGATCAAATTAAACAAAGTAATTGATGATATTCCCTGTCTGGTATTAGGTAAAATCGAAACATTCAATCCGGGTCATTCCACTAAAGACAGAATGGCACTAAAAATGGTAGAGGATGCTGAGAAAGCCGGAAGAATAAAAGTCGGAGGTACAATTATCGAATGTACGTCGGGTAACACAGGAATGGGTATTGCACTGGCTGCAGTAGTCAAAGGCTACAAGTGTATTTTTACAACCAGCGATAAGCAATCCAAAGAAAAAATTGACCTTTTAAAGGCATTGGGTGCTGAAGTTATCGTGTGTCCTACAAACGTTGAACCTGAAGACCCTCGATCATATTATTCCGTTGCAGAAAAGCTCAGCAAGGAACTGCCAAATTCAGTTTGGCTGAACCAGTATGACAATTTATCAAACAGACAAGCCCATTATGAGTCCACCGGACCAGAAATATGGAGTCAGACCGATGGAAAAATAACACATTTTGTCGTTGGGGTCGGAACAGGAGGTACAATTTCGGGTATTGCAAAATATCTGAAGGAAAAAAATCCAGAAATTAAAATCTGGGGAATAGACACCTATGGATCTGTATTTAAAAAATATCACGAAACCGGTGTTTTTGACAAGAAAGAGATATACCCATATATCACCGAAGGCATTGGAGAGGACATCCTGCCTAAAAATGTTGATTTTTCACTAATTGATCATTTTGAAAAAGTAACAGATAAGGATGCTGCAATAGCAGCGCGAAGGCTTGCGCGGGAAGAAGGACTCCTTTTGGGGTATTCCTGCGGATCCGCACTTGCAGGTTTACACCAGCTAAAGTCCCAGCTGAAACCCAGTGATGTTGTAGTAGTACTCTTTCATGATCATGGCAGCCGTTATGTTGGAAAGATATACAATGACGACTGGATGCGGGAACGAGGATTTTTGGATACAGAATTAAAGGTATCTCAGCTTGTAGAAAAAAGGAAAGGAAATACATTCATTTTTGCCGATAAGGAAGAAAGCATTTCAGATGTTTTAACTAAAATGAAATCTTTTGACATCAGCCAGCTTCCGGTGATGGATCATGGTGAACAAATCGGCTCTGTTACAGAAAACAATTTGCTGGAGTATATGCTCATGGATCCAGCCACACACGGACTAAAAACAGTAGCTCATGTGATGGGTGAAAAAATCCCGGAAGTGCCCCTTGATTTACCTGTCAAAGAACTGCACAATTATATGACAAAATCCGTAAAAGCAGTGATTTGCTATGATCGCACAGGTAATCCAGTAGTATTGACGTCATACGATATTGTTCAATCACTATAGGTTATAGCTTAAAAGAGGTAATAATCGACTTTCTTTATTAGAGCGCAGAACACTACGTCTTACCAAGCGATTATTTTTTAAAGAAAGAAAATAAGGTAGTGCCGTAGTTTCTTGATTCTGAAAAATTCGGATGGCTTGTAAAGTCGTGACTGGGGTTATGTTCGAGCACAAAAAGTCCTCCAGCCTTAAGGATTTCATATCTAAATATATAATCCGGAATTTCATCCAGATTGGGGAGTGGATACGGCGGTCCCGCGAAAATATAATCAAACTTTTGAGTACAGCTTTTTATAAAAGCAAAAACATCGCTTTTTATGATGTGTAATTGATGTTCTATATGAAGTTCACCGGCAGTTTTAGTCACAAATTGAACACATCCGGGAAATTTATCTACATAAGTAGCATTGGTGCATCCGCGGGAAATAAATTCATAGCAATGACTGCCTGTTCCCCCAAATAGATCGAGCATTGCCACTTCCTGAAAATCAATGCGGTTTTGAAGAATATTGAAAAGTCCCTCCTTGGCAAAATCTGTTGTTGGCCGGGTAGGCCAGTTTTTTGCAGGAGGAATAAATTTTCTCCCTTTAAATGTACCTCCTATAATTCGCATTGGCAAACAATTAATATTCAACTACACTTGCTTCATGCGGCAGTGTGGCAACATACTCTAGAGCTTTAAAATACACGCTAAGGGAACGGCAAAGTGCAGATTCAAGAGATATATCCCCTGACACCATTAATTTTGCCAGTGATGGGTCAATTTGCAGGTTTTTAGCAAAATAAAGTAAAAAGTAAAGTACGTCCTCTGCCGACTGATAAACTAACTGGTCATAGGCTACAATACCATCCGCAGATTTTAAAAATAAAGAAACAACATTACCTGAAAATCCGGCAAATAATACATTATTGTGATTTTTCCAGTAATTCAGTAATAATTCTGATTCATGGATGACCTTAAAGTCAGTAATAGTATGCTCCAAAAAGAAATTCAATTCTTTTGAAATGGTAAAATGAATATTAACTGAATACTCCTTTAAATGGTGACAAAAATACTGATAAGGCAAAAATGCAGGAAAATTAGTTTCTTGAAATGGTATATTTTCCGGCAACAATATGGAGGGCATTCCACTTGAAACCAACATAACTGAATGATTCAAAGGCTGCTGCTGAAGATATTTTATCAAGTCCCGTGCTGTAGAGAATGACAACAATGGGGCATATGATGTAGTATCAGAAGACTGTATAAACCTGAAATTAATACCCTGATCTAAAATTAAATCAGCATGTCGAATATCTGAAAAAACTGCAGACATGCCTCCATTCATTACCAGTTTCCGTTGGTATTGGCGGAATTAAGGTCACCGAATTTAATCATTTTTTCAGGATCATAAAGGGCGTCATATTTTTTATAACGAGGATCTGCAAAAGTTCCCATAAAGTCCTTGTATTTAGTACCCACCTGAACTACATTAACAAGGGAGTTTTGCTGTCTGATGGTATCTGCTGCAATTTCGAAAATTTTTCCTTCACCATATGGAATATAGCGGAGAGAGTCCAGATTCATTGGTCCTCCAAGCAAGGTGAAAATGGAATCCTTTGCAGATTTTTTAATAATTGTTTTAATAAATTTATCCTGGTTTGTTGGGTCAGTAGGATCTGCCTCCAGTTTTTCAACTGTTATTTCCTTTGTCATCAGCACATTAAACAATGTGTCAAAATTACTGGCGTAAGTACCGGTTACGGACCTGTATATATCCTGGGCGATCTGCAATTTTCTAAGCGACTGAATAACTGCATCTTTTCGTGTTTCACGCTCTGCCCTGAAAGCAATTGGATCCTGTATACTCAAATACAACCAGTAACCCAAAACACAGAAAATAAGGACCAGACCAATATTAATGACTCTTTTCATTGTAATGATTATTTTTGCTCTTTTTAATCAATGACGATATTGAAATGTCGAACTACGGCAAACAAAATGCCCTGAAATTCGATATTACATGCAAATATATCACAAGTTTTTATTTTACGAATCAGTAAGTTTAAAAAATGAAGGCTGCACATAAAAATATTACCATTCTGGCGATAGAATCCTCCTGTGACGATACCGGGGCAGCTGTCATCAGGAATGGTAAAGTTCTTAGTAATATTCTTTCCAGTCAGACCATTCATGAGCAATATGGTGGTGTGGTTCCAGAACTGGCATCGAGAACGCATCAACAAAATATAATTCCTGTCGTAGATGCTGCCATTGCCAAAGCCGGAATTGATCTGGCTGAAATTCATGGAATAGCCTTTACAAAAGGACCGGGACTACTTGGTTCCCTGATCGTTGGTGTTTCCTTTGCGAAAGCATTCGGGCTTGCCCTTGATATTCCATTAATTGAAGTTAACCACATGCAGGCTCATATTCTTGCCCATTTTGCAACTCCCGAAAATGCACCTCCATTTCCCTTTTTATGTCTTACAGTGTCGGGTGGACACACACAAATCGTACTTGTCAAAAGCTACTTTGATATGGAAATACTAGGAAAAACCATTGATGATGCTGCCGGGGAAGCATTTGACAAATCCGGAAAGATGCTTGGACTGCCCTACCCTGCAGGACCTGTTATTGATAAACTTGCAAAAAAAGGTTCACACACTTTCCAATTTCCTATACCCGGTGTCGCCCATCTTGATTTTAGTTTTAGCGGGTTAAAAACTTCCATTTTATATTTCCTGCAGGATGCTACCAGGACAAATCCGAATTTTATAAATGAAAACCTGGAAGATCTTTGTCATTCTATTCAGAAGACTATAATTGAGATTCTCATCAGGAAAATGGATAAAGCTATTGGGCTGACAGGCGTAAAACATATTGCCCTTGCCGGAGGCGTTTCAGCCAATTCCCAACTTCGTGAATCATTCAAACAGCTTGCACAACAATGGAAAGGGGAAGCTTATATTCCTCCTTTTGAATATTGTACCGATAATGCTGCCATGATTGGAATTGCAGGCTATTACAAATATTTAAAGGGTAAATATTGCGGACAGGAAATCAGCCCTGATCCCAGATTTACTTTCGAACAGTTTACTTAATCAAAAGCACTGCTTAGAAAGAAATTTAAAGAAAGAAAAGATCTTAAGCCTGAAATATCTAAATTTGTGTCGTTTTTGTACAACCCCGATGGGTTTTCAATATTCATAAAATATAATTGTAATATCCATGTTTGTTATTGCTGAAAGCGGATCCACCAAGATTGACTGGGCTATAGTATATCAGGATCAGTCTGTCAGGCAAATGACAACACCAGGGATTAACCCTAGTCTGCGTGACCCGATGACCACACTGCGTCTACCTGAAGAGTTGTTGCATCACATTCAACATTCCGGTGATATTCATTTTTATGGTGCCGGCATTATAAGTTTAAAAACATCTGCACTGGTAAAAGATTGGCTTATTTCACATGGTATCGCCAATAATATCTTTACCTATGAAGATTTACTGGCATCCGCGAGAGCATGTTGTGGTTCGGAGGAAGGAATAGCCTGTATCCTGGGCACCGGATCAAACTCATGTGTATACGACGGCAAAAAAATAGTAAGGGCTGTTCCAACGCTCGGATACATGCTCAGTGATGAAGGTTCAGGATTCCATTTGGGTAAAAAAATTATAACCTCTTATTTTTATGGAGAAATGCCGGAAAAGGTAAAAAAATCCTTTGAAGAACAATACCCTATCACAAAGGAACAGGTCATTGAATCCATATATAAAAAGCCGGAGGGCAACAAATATATAGCATCATTTACAAAATTTCTTTCTGGTGCAGACATAACATGGAGAAAAGCTATACTTCATGAAGTATTTGACTCTTTTTTGCAAACCCGCGTTTTATACTACCACGTCAGTACGGACATACCTGTCAACTTTGTGGGATCTATTGCATTTCACTTTCAAACAGAACTTAAAGAAATCCTTGATAAATACAAATTACATTCTAAAAACATCATCCAGAAACCTCTTGATGCCTTGATTGAATATCATAAAACAAATACAAATCTATGAGTAATATAAAAAGAATTGCAGTATTTACCTCCGGTGGTGATGCACCAGGCATGAATGCAGCTATCAGGTCAGTAGTGCGAACTGCATTGTTTCACGACCTGCATGTTTATGGAATCATGGGGGGATATGACGGTATGGTAAAGGGGGATATACGCCGGCTCGAAGTTGGCGATGTAGCTAATATTATTCAACGGGGAGGCACAATATTAAAAACTGCACGAAGTGAAGCCTTTCGCACAGCTGAAGGTAGAAAGCAAGCCTACGAATCACTGATGGCCAATGATATAGATGCCCTCGTTGCAATAGGAGGAGACGGTACTTTTACAGGGGCAAATATTTTTGGTAAGGAGTACAACTTTCCTATCGTAGGATTGCCAGGGACCATCGACAATGATATTTTTGGCACAGATTACACTATTGGATTTGATACTGCAATTAATACCGCTGTAGAAGCCGTCGATAAAATCAGAGATACGGCAGATTCTCACAACCGGTTATTTTTTGTTGAAGTAATGGGCAGGCATTCGGGGTATATTGCGTTGCACACAGGCATAGGAAGTGGTGCAGGAGCAATATTGCTTCCTGAAGCTGATACTTCCATTGACGAACTGATTGATAAGCTCAATAAGGCCAACAGACGTCAAAAATTATTCAATCTGATTATTGTAGCCGAAGGAAATCAAAATGGCGATGCTACCGCAATTGCCCAAAAAGTAAAGGAAGCGAATCCGGCATTTGATATAAAAGTAACAATCATTGGCCATCTGCAAAGGGGTGGTTCTCCAACTGCAATGGACAGAGTGCTGGCATCCAGAATGGGTCATTCTGCAGTAACCAGCATTCTTAAAGGCGAAAGAGGCATTGCACTTGGAATCATCAATGACAAAGTTACCTTTACCCCTTTTGAGGAGGCTATCAGTAAAACAAAAAAACTGAACCGGGAGCTTGTAAAAATGGCTGAAGCCCTGGCACTTTAAGGATGGAAAAAATGTCCCTAATCTATTCGACATTTCCCGATAAGGAAATTGCAGACAACATTCTGCGTTCACTGATAGAACAAAAAATTGCTGCCTGTGGCAATGTCTGGCAGTCATCCAGCATGTATACCTGGAACGGCGGTTTTATGCAGGAGGGCGAATATTGTTCATTTATCAAAACGCTACCTTTCTGTCTGGAAAAATGTCTCATTCACATTAAAAAACTGCACCCCTACGATGTGCCATGCATTTTAACCTGGGAAACAAATGTAAATACAGCATATTTTGAATGGCTGGAATCCGTTTTAACTCGCTGATTCTAAAAGCCCCAAATCTTCAAGTTTGCTGATAATTGATTGTTGCCTTACCTGCAAAGAACCACTCAATAGCGTAAATGGCAGTTCATACTTATGCAGATATTCCAGATAAACCTGAAAGATCAAATGTCGTTCATTGGGGTGTTCCCGAAGCGGGTCATATTGCCATGGAACATCCTTATCGCACAAAAAGTAGTAACGCTTTGTTTTTGTTAAGTCATTACGATTGATTAAACCGGTGAAGGAGGTGCCAAATTTATACTTTTCCCAAATTTCTATGGTCAATGCATCTGTATCACTTATCAGCCAGTTATTACTCGACCATTTTCGTTCTTCCGTGAGCTGTAATTTAAGTATTTCCGACAAATCATGCGTGTCATATGAAGATCTGCCTTCAAGATAAAATCTGGCCATTTCTGGGATCAGAGGAAGATTATACCTTAAAGATGTCCACGATGCAAGTGTTGTCTTACCGCATGACTCCGGACCGGTAAATACGATATGCATATGTTTGTTGATATTCCAGTTCGTCTAAGACTGGTTTATTTTGCGTACAATCAGAAACTAAAAACCGAACAATGTATAAAATAATTCAAATTAATACTTTAACCAGAAATTGACCATAGATCCTGAGCAGGAAAAGCATAAATAGCAAAAAAGATATACTTTTGAATACAAATAAAAGAGCGGTTAGCCCTTCTGCAATTTTTCAATTTGCTCGAGAACAACCTGGGCTTCTGCAGCTTTTTCATCGCTTTTTTTTCTGTCTGATTTAGAAAGATGAAACGAATCTTCCAGTAGTTTTGCGTACTGCTTTTTCAGCTTTTCCAATTCAGATTCTTTTTTAAATAGGCCGAACATATCTTATATTTTTAAAAGAAACGCTGATTTACATATTGTGTTTTAAATTGATGCCATTATAATTTTATTTTAAATGACCAAGTAAATGTAAACCGCGCTACCTGGACGCCATTTGCATCATATCCTTCTGTGTGCATTGCCAGGACGGAAGAAGGATTCTCTCTATCTAGCCTTTTAAGAGCATCAGAAACCAGAGGACCATCAGGGCAGGTGAATGAAATTCTTCCTTTCGCTTTTTTAAAAAATTCACCTTCTACTTTCGTTACCAGGTAGGAAACATTTTTTTTATTCTTCAAATGATAAAAAATCAAAAGACCTGTTGAGAGTTCAGCTGCTCCTGAAAGCGCAGCGAAATAAACGGATCTGAAAGGGTTTTTGGTAAACCAGTTATATTTTACTGATACGGTGCAAATATTTTCATTCAATAAAGGTACACCGATATTCCAGAAAGCCAGGGTTGGAAGTCGACGGAGAAAAAACAGGAAATATGAAAAACCAGATTGTGCTTTTAACATTTTCAATATATATTATTGCTTAAAGGGGAAAATCAAATGGCCCTGTGCCAAACAGATGTAGTATGAATTAACAATCTAACGAGGAATCCATGGAATCTCCTCCTCCCCATTTTCGCGACCTAATATCCGGGAAAGTACAAAGAAGAAGTCAGAAAGCCGGTTAACATACGTAATAATGAGCGGTTCTACGTCAGAATATTCTGCAAGCGTAATAATTCTGCGTTCTGCACGACGACAAACTGTCCGGCAGACATGCGCATATGAAGCGCGTTCTCCTCCTCCCGGCAGAATAAAATATCTCAAACCTGGCAATACCTGATCCCACTCGTCAATTTTAAGTTCGAGATCCTGTATATCCGCAGGAAGAATATCCGGGGTTATCATTTCCTTTTCCGGATCTGAAGCGAGATTACTTCCTATGGTAAAAAGTCGACTCTGAATTTTCTGAAGGAACAATTTCAGATCTTTATTTTCCAGGCTGGAAGCACACAGACCAATAAAAGCATTTAATTCGTCAATCGTTCCATAGGCTTCAATCCTGATATCATCTTTTTTCAGTCGTTTACCCCCATATAAGCTGGTAAAACCCTGATCTCCTGTTTTAGTATATATTTTCATTTACGGCATTTTGAACATCATCATTCAGACAGATATTCTGACAGTTTCGTATACAAAACACCATCAGAAGGTTTATAGTTTTTTTCCAGATATAGAAATAATTCCTGATCCGGAGGTCTTTCAATTTTTCTTTTTCCTACATATAATGAAGTACTTTCCTGATTAATCAATACCTCAACTTCTGAATAATCAGGTATTTGCTGAAAAACAGGATTTTGCAGAGCATTCCAGCTAACTGTAATCATTTTCCATTCATGTGATTCGGTATTGATTAATTCAAGCCGGTTATCTTCCAGTTTTTGAAGGAATTTAATCCTGCTCAGAATATCACTAAACACCATATTACTAAAGGCAACAACCAATTTCTCCATTTTTTCAGGAGCTTCGGATTTAATTTTATCCCATTCATATGCATCAATACCCTGAACAACTAAAAATTTAATGAAATCATGCTTCAGGGCAGAAAGTTCGTCTACATTTAATTTTCTGTATAAAATATGATTATAATCCATTGTAATTTTTGTGCAGTGTATTAAAATAAAATTTAATTTGGACTGAAATTACTACTAAAACACCATTTTTTAAGGACTATGAAAAAAAAATTATGTCAGGAATGTCATACCATTCTCATTGGAAGATCAGATAAGAAATTTTGTGACACCTACTGCAAAACTGCCTTTCACAATAAAAACTACCGCAATAATCATGAAAAAATCAGGTACATTAACGACCAGCTTAAAAAGAACAGGCAGATTTTAAAAGTTTTAAGTGACGCTGGAATTGCAGAAACACAGCGAATCAAATTACTAAATGCCGGCTTCCAATTCCAGTATATTACGCATCAAAGCACTGCTTCAAACAAATTTGACGTTCGTTTTTGTTATGAATTTGGATATATGGAGACTTTAAATGGCCAGGTTATCATTTTATATGACAGCAATCCGGGAATTGACTACGCGGATAAATTAAAATTATCTTTCAATTAAATTTTACTTTTAACTTTGTAAAACGTCAAACTCATACAAAGTGCTGGAATTATTCCGTAACAATCAGTTTATCAATTCGGTACTCCTTGTGCCGTATATTATACTTGTCAATTTTACCGCCTTGTTTGTCCCGGTGGAGGTTGATATAACTGGGCTAACACCATTGGGAAAAATGATTTTACCGTGGCTGGTTCAAACTGAGGTTTCCACTATTGCCGGGGTAGTCCTGATATTTATTCAGGCGGTTTTACTCAATAAAATTGTCGGAAATCACAAAATGAGCAAAGAAACCACAGCATTGCCAGGACTGATGTATATATTATGGATGGCTATTATATCCAAAGGAGTTATTTTATCCGCACTTGTAATTGCCAATACATTTCTGATTGCAGGCATTTATTTTCTTTATGATACGACCCGTGTCAAATCGTATATCCATCTGATATTTAACAGTGGTTTTTACCTGGGGCTTGCAGGACTGACATATACACCATATACGCTTATGATTGTACTTGGTATAATTGGCTTCTACCATATTAAGCAAATAAAATTTATAGAATTAATTCAGTTTGTGGGAGGCACATTGAGTGCTTTGTTCATTGGCTTGCTGTATGTTTACGCTCAAACAGGCAAATGGAATCTCTCGCAACAATTTGCATTGCCCATGGCACACTCATGGAATATATTTGATCAGGAAAAATGGATGCCGGCTATCGTCCTGGTTAATTTACTAACACTGATTTTTCTGAGTATCTTCTGTTATCAGTTTATTATGGAAAAGAAAAACATAATTTCCCGAAAAAAGAATGATGTTATCTACTATATGTATGCTGCCATGGTCATTAGCCTTTTTGTTTTTGGATTTAACTTTAGCAGACTAATTTGTTATGCTATACCGGCTGGTATATTTTCGGGTATATTAATAGCAGATCTTAAATCAAGGCTTGCCGGTGAAATTGCTCACTTATGGTTACTGATAATACTATTTGCCCACTTATTTCTAATTATATAAATATGGATCAAATGCAGATCAGGAAATTTGAGAAAACGGATTTAGAGGCTGTTTTTGGGCTGGTACGTGAGCTGGCCGCTTTTGAAAAAGAACCTGAAAGTGTTACTGCTCAAATACAAGATTATCATGATGCCTTTGACAATGGCCTGATAGACGGGCATGTAGCTGAACTGGAGGATGGCGAGATTGTTGGAATGACACTATATTTTGATGCCTATTCCACGTGGAAAGGGAAGACTTTATATCTGGACGACTTCTATGTAAAAGAAGCCTTCAGAAAACATGGAATTGGACAATTACTTTTCAATGCTTTTATAGACGAGGGCATTAAAAGAAATGCCCGCCAATTAAAATGGCAGGTATTGGACTGGAATGAAATCGCAATAGATTTCTATATCCGGCAGCATGCGGAATTAATCAAAGGATGGTGGAATGGCAGAATACTTCTGCAATAATCATAACCGCAACTTTGACACGGCTTAGGAAATAACCGCATCGAGTGCCTGACTAATATCCCAGATGATGTCTTTTGGGTTTTCCACTCCAACCGACACGCGAATCAAGTCTGGAGTAATTCCCATATTCATTTTTTCATCAGGAGAAATTCCTGCATGGGTCATTGTAGAAGGATGCTCTGCAAGACTTTCCGTACTACCAAGACTGACTGCGAGTTTTATCAGCCTGAGATGATTCAAAAACTGAAAAGCTTCTTTCTCCCCTCCAGATATGTGAAATGAAAGCATGGCTCCCGGCGAGCTGTATTGCTTTTTGTAAATGGGATACAATGGATCCTTCTCCTCAAGCAGACCCAGATAATGCACTTTATTTACTTTGGGATGTGCCTGAAGAAAATCAGCAACCTGTATGGCATTTTGAGCCTGAGCTTCCATTCTGACTTTAAGTGTTTCGAGGCTACGGAGCAACAACCAGCCTGTCCACGGTCCTGCCATATTACCTAAAAAAGTACGCAGTGTTTTTACCCTGGCCATCAAATCTCTGGATCCTAAAACTGCCCCGGCAATTACATCAGAATGGCCTCCAATATACTTTGTCGCAGAATACACTACCAAATCCGCGCCCCACTTAAGCGGATGCTGCCACAAAGGTCCCATATACGTATTGTCAACGGTAACAATAACCTTTCGGTCACTGGTACTATACTTTTTCGCAAAGTGTACACAGGATTCAATATCAATAATCTGATTGGTGGGATTGGCTGGAGTCTCAATATATATCATAGCAAGACGATCAGATGCTCCTGCGTTTTTTAAAAGATTATCCATGTCTGTCTCAGACATTGTCCCTGAAAACCCAATGGCCTGTATACCAATCTTGGGCAGAAAATGGTGCATAAAGTGATCCGTTCCTCCATAAACAGGCATCGAATATAAAATACAATCACCAGGCTTCAAAAATTCAAGTAAAACGGTAGTAATAGCAGACATACCACTTTCAAAAACAGCACAATCTTCAGCCTTATCCCAGAGACAAAGTCTATTTTCAAGAATTTCCAGGTCAGGATTGTTCAGCCTGGAATAAATAAGTCCCGTCTCTTCACCGGGGTTTTTATCGCGAAGTCCATAGGCAATTTCAAAAAATGCTTTCCCCTCTTCCGCATTTTTAAAAACGAAAGTTGAAGTCTGGAAAATAGGACATTTGATAGCGCCTTCCGACAACTCGGGCTTGTACCCGTAAGACATCATTAAACTTTCCGGCTTAAAATCCCACATAATCAGTTATTTTATTTCTATCAAAATTAACTCAAATAGATTTATACATTATATTACATTATTTTTTTAGAGTTTTTTACTATTTATATACATAAATATAACTTTTTATTCTAAAACACATCACAGATAAAAATTAAAACAGAAAATTATGCTGAAGCCGGATGAACTGGACATAAGAATAATGCAATTATTGCAGGAAAATGCCAAATACACTATCAAAGAAATCAGTTCGTACCTACATTTAACGCCTACTCCTGTATTTGAACGCATCAAAAAGCTTGAAGCAGATGGATTTATAAAAGGATATGAGGCGAGACTTGACAGGAAAAAAGTAGGTAAAAACCTACTTGTCTTTTGTCAGGTTGTTCTGGAATCACACCATCGGGACAAAATCAAAACATTTGAACGAGACGTGGTTCAGTTTTCCGAAATACTTGAATGCCATCACATTGCCGGCAATAATGATTATTTAATGAAGATACTGGTTGGGAACATGGATGAATATCAGAATTTTATAAAAAACAAGCTCGCTTCTCTGGAAAATATCGGCAAAGTACAGAGCTCCTTTGTAATGTCTGAAATAAAATCCGATCATAAAATCCCTTTAAATCCGTAAAAATCCGCCTTACTGTTATCCAACATATGGTTATATATTTTTAAATCATGTATATAATTTAAAAATATATCAAAAAAAAACATATTAAATTTTTTTATAATATATTAAGTGTTATGTTTGCATTGCTTTTGTCTTAAAGAAGATAAGTTTTTTATTTTGAGATCCTAGTTTTGGACCATAACCGGCAACAAGAAATCATGTAAAATGAGGTCATCCCAATAACCGAACTAAGATGACTAGGATCTTGGTGCAGATATTCAGAATCTTGTAAACACAAAAATATTTTGAATAGAGGTTATGGTCCTTTTTAAACAACCCATCCATTTTAGGGTTAAGGTCATATAAATTAAATGTATGATTTTCTTTCTTTCCCTAACGCTCTCAGTATTACTTCCTGAAATCACCCCCCCCTACACCGCCTCAAACAGTCTTAACATCAACATCAACGGTGCTGAAAACAAGGAAAATTCAAAACTTTTTATAGCTATTTATCGTCCTTCAGACCCATTTCCTGAGTTTGGGAAAGGCTGGAAAAATGAAATTCATCAAGTTAAGGGAAGTTCGCAAGTCATCTCACTTGATTTACCCAACGGAATGTATGCACTGGCCGTGTTCCAGGATATAAACAACAACAACAAACTGGATAAAAACGTATTTGGGTACCCAACAGAACCATTTGGGTTTTCACGAAATTTCAGGCCCATACTGGGAAAACCAGATTTTAATGATTGTTCATTTACATATAGCGGAGATAAAACCACTATGACTATCAGGCTCATTAGATAAACGATATATCATAAAAGATGTAATAACTCAAGCCAAAAGAGCAAGTTGCAAATTACCTGACCCTATCTACCACTCTCTCACCTGAAAAGGATAACGCACCGTATACTCGTGAGCAATCATGGTTTGTAAGCGCTGCCTGAGGGATTCTATATTCTCTCTACCGATGGCCGATATCAATACATTTTCACATCTGTATTCGTTCTTGAATTTTTCCTGCAGTTCTCTGAGTATATCTTCTTTGACATTTTCCTCGAGAAATGCGTCAAAATACCTTTCCCTATAAAGGTCTACTTTGTTGAAAACCATCAAGGTAGTCTTGTCACTGGCTCCAAGTTCATTCAAGGTTTGTACTACAGTCCTGATATGGTCTTCGTACTGAGGATGGGCAACATCTATGACATGAATGAGAATGTCGCTTTCGCGTACTTCATCCAGTGTGGACTTAAAACTTTCCACCAAATGGTGTGGCAGCTTCCTGATAAATCCGACCGTATCAGAAAGCAAAAAAGGCATACCTTCCCATACCACTTTTCGGACTGTGGTATCAAGCGTTGCAAATAGTTTATTTTCAGCAAGGACATCAGATTTGGATAAAACATTCATCAGTGTAGATTTGCCCACATTGGTGTATCCAACCAGGGCTACTCTGATGAGCTCCCCCCTGTTTTTCCGCTGGGTTTGGGCCTGCTGATCAATTTTCTCAAGCTTCTTTTTGAGTTGAGCAATTTTATCTCTGACAATCCGTCTGTCTGTTTCTATTTCCATCTCCCCGGGTCCCCTCATTCCAATTCCACCACGCTGTCTTTCGAGGTGAGTCCATAACCCTCTCAATCTTGGCAGAAGGTATTGCATTTGCGCAAGTTCAACCTGCGTTTTAGCCTGGGCTGTCTGGGCACGTTCAGCGAAAATATCCAGAATGAGCGTACTACGGTCGACTATTTTTACTTTCAGATATTCTTCCAGAAAATTTGTTTGCTTTCCGGTTAGATCAGCATCAAATATAGCCAGCGTAATATCATCATGATCCAGGATGTAGTTCTTTATCTCATCCAGTTTACCGCTTCCAACAAATGTTTTCACATTGGGATGAATCAGTTTTTGAGTAAATACTTTTCTCGTAACGGCTCCGGCTGTTTGTGCAAGAAACTCAAGTTCATCCAGATACTCCATAACCTGTGTCTCCGTTTCTTTTTCAGATATTACACCAATCAGAACGCAATTTTCCAGGGATTTTTGAATTCCTTTTTTTTGCTCCTTACCTATTTTCCAATTTTCGCTCATACATAATGATTACTTGTTGTAAAATTAACCAATTTGTACGATATGAATACTTACTGATGATGTTCCTCATCAAACTGGTGTTAAAAAATTCTTAATTCGATAAGATTAGAAGTGAAAGAAATAACTTTACACTTCTTTACCTTCCAAAAATTTTGCCTTGAAATTTAAATTAGTAGAAATTCTACCTGTTTTGTCGTTTTGGATTTTAATTTTCACACCTGCATTTGCCCATGTAAATCCGGAAAAAACCCTAAAGGCTACCAAAATAGCTTCCCCAATTAAACTGGACGGAAAACTGGAGGAGGACGTCTGGCAAAAAGCAGATATTGCAAAAGATTTTATCCAGAGAGAACCTGTAGTGGGACTTCCCTGCTCCTATCCGACTGAAGTGAGATTTTTATATGACGAACAGGCAATATATGTTTCAGCATCAATGACGGATCCTGAACCTGAAAAAATACTCAGAGAATTTTCTATTAGGGACCAGCTCGGCAATGCTGACAACTTTAGCGTATTTATTGACGCCTACAACAGCGGTCTGAATGGCTTTTTATTTCAGGTTTCTGCATCGGGTGTAGAACTTGATGCCATTGTTTCTAATCACACCCCTGATTACAACTGGAATGCCATTTGGGAAAGTGCTGTCTATATTGATGCCAATGGGTGGAATGTAGAAATAAAGATTCCATTTTCCGCATTGCGTTTTTCATCTGACAAGGACTGGAACATACAGTTTGAAAGGGAAATACGCAGATTTCGGGAAACATCCAACTGGAGTCCAATAAATCCTCTGATTAGCGGCTGGGTCCAACAAAGCGGCAGGCTAACTGATATTGAGCAGATTAAAGCGCCGGTAAGATTAGCCTTATTTCCTTATGTATCAGGTTACCTCAATTCTAATTATAAACCTGACAGCCGTCAGTTTTCAGCGGGTACCGCTTACACAGCAGGAATGGATCTCAAATACGGAATTAACGACGCATTTACGCTTGACATGACCCTTGTACCTGATTTTGGACAGATTATTTCGGACAGGCAGATCCTGAATTTAAGTCCTTTTGAAGTTTTCTTTGAAGACAACAGACAATTCTTTACTGAAGGAACAGAACTTTTCAACAGAGGGAGACTTTTTTATTCAAGACGAGTAGGCGGGACACCACTGCATTATAGCAAAGCCATTAAAGAACTGCGAGAAGGAGAAGTAATGATTCAAAATCCAACAGTTTCACAATTATATAATGCAACTAAGATATCAGGCCGGACAGGAAGTGGTACCGGCATTGGGGTGTTTAATGCAGTAGTTGGAGAAGAATTCGCCATTTTTGAAGATGCCTCTGGCAATAAAAGAAGTTTTAAGACCAATCCACTCACCAATTACAATGCCATCGTGATTGATCAAAATCTGGCTAACAACTCCTATTTCAGTGTCATCAATACAAATGTATTAAGAGATGGAAAGGACTATGATGCCAATGTGACCGGTTCATTTTTTGATTTTCGAACAAAGGATCAAAAGTATTATTTTGGCGGTAGTGGTGCTGTCAGCCAGCGAATGTTTTCTGATAAATCAAACAATGGGTACACGTATAATCTTTCTGCAGGAAAAATCAGTGGTTTATGGACTTTCGATGTTGGACATGGCACTGAGTCCGTACAGTACAACCCCAATGATTTTGGATTTTTATATAGCCCGAATGAGCAGTTTTATTATGCTCTGATGGAAAGAAATGAATATAAGGATGAAACATCGAAGATTCAATACTGGCGCTCGGGAATGGAAGCCAATTACAGGACGCTTTTTCAACCCCGTGCTTTTAATGATTTCTACTCCGAACTAAGCACTTTTGTACTTTGGAAATCCAGGGTGGGCGCAGGCGGCAATTTGATACTCAGACCAGTTGAAACGAGGGATTACTTTGAACCCAGAACAGCAGATTTTTCCAGTTATCTCAGCATACCTTCAAACTACCTTATCGGTGGATTTGTATCGACAGATTACAGAAAGCCCTTTGCCTTCGATCTCAGACTAAATTACACCTGGTTTGATAGTCCTGGCAGGTATCAGTTAAATTATACAATTGCCCCCAGAATCCGATTTAGTGATAAATTTTCATTATTTGCCACCACAATCATTTCAAACATATCATCGGAACCGGGATATGTAAATAAATCATTTGCGGATCCTGCAAAGCCAATAGTTTTAATGGCAGAAGATATTCTCTTTGGTATCAGAAACAGACAGATTGTCGATAATTCCATAACAAGCAGATGGATATTTACCAAAAAAGCGGGTATTAATCTAAGAATCAGACATTATTGGGCAAGGGTTCTGTATAAGGAATTCGGCATACTTGAAAAAAAGGGGGGCGTATCACCTATAGCCTATGACGGAATCAATAGCAAAGGAGATCCGACTTTCAACCAGAATGTAAATATTTTCAATATTGACATGCAGCTAAACTGGAGGTTTGCCCCGGGAAGTGATCTCATTTTTGTGTGGAAGAATCAAATTTTTTCTTCAGACCCCTATTATCAGAGGTCTTATACCGAAAATTTCTGGGGCCTGACCCAAAGTCCTCAGGACAATAGTCTGTCACTTAGGATATTATATTATCTTGATTATTTATATCTGTTTCCTGCCAAAACGGCCACAGGTAATTCCTGATCTTATTAAATCCTATTTTTTAAAGACAAAATAAACAGCCAGAACCAGAAAAATAAAAGCTACAAGGTGGTTCCATCTGAAATATTCTGTTTTAAATACTACAAGCGCAAAAGCTGTAAAGACAAAAAGTGTGATGACTTCCTGTATTACTTTAAGCTGAAACAATGTAAATGGACCTCCCTGCCCCTGATAACCAATTTTATTGGCAGGAACCATAAAGCAATATTCAAAAATGCTATCGCCCAGCTGATTAATATAATTCCAAAAAGTCCAAGCTTATAAAACCATTTTGTTTCTGAAAATCTTAAATGGCCATACCAAGCCAGCGTCATAAATATATTTGACATGATTAAGAGGCCAATCGTAGCATATGCTTTCATCTTCCTTTAACTGTTATGGTATTAAAAATCCTTCAATCAGCTCATCAACAATTTCGGGGTTGAGCAGAGTTGAAATATCTCCCATACTCTCCGTTTCCTTTGTCGCTATTTTCCGGAGTATCCTCCTCATGATTTTTCCGGATCTGGTTTTAGGCAATCCAGAAACTATCTGAATTAATTCAGGCTTGGCGAAAGGTCCAATTTCATGGCTGACAATATCCAGAATACCTTTTCTAAAAGCAGATTCATCTTCTACTTTATGCTGAGGAATAACAAAAGCATAAATGCCCTGCCCTTTAATATCGTGTGGAAACCCGACCACAGCAGATTCTACCACTTCTTCATACATATTAATGGCGTTTTCAACTTCTGCGGTCCCTATTCTATGTCCGGATACGTTGATCACATCATCCACCCTGCCAATAATTCTGTATCTTCCGTCATCATCTCTTCTGCAGCCATCGCCTGTAAAGTATTTACCGGGGAATGCGGCAAAATAATTCACCCTGCACCTCTCATGATCTCCATAGGTAGTGCGAATCATTCCGGGCCAGGGAAATTTAATACACAACAGCCCTTCTACGCCATTTTCATCAATCTCTCTTCCCTGCGTATCGACAAGAGACAATTGCACACCAGGCATTGGATAGGATGCATGGCAGGGCTTAGTATCTGTTATATGGGCGAGCGGCGATATCATGATTCCTCCGGTTTCTGTCTGCCACCATGTATCCACTACCGGAGCTTTTCTTCTGCCCACATACTGAAAGTACCAGTTCCATGCTTCCTCATTTATTGGTTCCCCCACAGAACCAATTACTTTGAGTGATGACAGGTCATACTTCTCAGGCAAATCATAACCTGCTGCCATCAGAGCCCTGATGGCTGTAGGAGCTGTATAAAACTGATTTACGCGATGTTTCTCGCAAACCTGCCAGAACCGCCCGGCATCCGGATAGTTGGGTACTCCCTCAAACATCATGGTTGTTGCTCCTGCAAGCAAAGGACCATAAATGATATAAGAATGACCTGTTATCCAGCCAATATCTGCAGTACACCAGTAAATATCTCCCGGATGATACTGAAAAACATTCAGAAAGGTATAACAAGTCTGGATCATATATCCACCTGTAGAATGAACTACACCCTTTGGTTTGCCTGTAGAACCCGAAGTATACAGAATGAAAAGCATATCTTCTGCATCCATAATTTCAGGTTCAAAAAAATCCGGCTGATGCCTGACAAGATCCTGATACCATAAATCTCTGTCAGCATTCATACACACTTCTTCACCGGTATTGCGATAAACAATTACTTTTTCGATGGTAGTACAGTCCATGGAAACAGCTTCATCCACAATTTCTTTAACAGGAATATTCTTGCTTCCTCTTGCATTGTAATCAGCACAAACCACCGCCTTACACTCTGAATCCTTGATACGCTCAGCGAGCGCAGTGGCTGAAAACCCGGCAAAAACGACCGAATGGATTGCCCCTATTCTGGCACATGCGAGTACTGTAAATGCAAGTTCAGGTACCATTGGCATATAAATACAAACGCGATCACCTTTCTCTATCCCTATGGATTTTAAGGCATGTGCGCATTTTGACACCTCTTTTAGAAGTTCGGCATAAGTAAACTTCCTGACATCGTCATCCGGATTGTTGGGTTCCCAAATCAAAGCCATTCTATCCTGATGAGCAGTGGCGTGGCGATCAATACAATTTTCAGTAATATTTAATTTACCTCCTGAAAACCATTTAATATCAGGAGTTTGAAAATCCCATTCCAGAACTTTATCCCACGGTTTACGCCATTCAAAATGTCCGGCTATTTCCGCCCAGAATTCTTCCGGGTTATCAATACTTTTGTTATATACCTGTATGTACTCTTCAAAAGATATTATTTGCATTCCAAATTCAATTTAGAATGTAAATCTAAAATATTTTGAAAATAATGAGGCAATTTATTTAACCTGGAATAATATCCCTTAAATTTTTAATCCCAGCCTGACGCCTTGTTCTATGGCCGTTTTTGCATCCAATTCATTTACCGTGTCAGCTCCTCCTATGGTGTATACTTCCATACCCCGGGAATTCAAATCATGGAATAACGTATTTTCTGATTTCTGCCCGGTACAAATAATGATATGGTCTACCTCCAGTAATTTATTTTCATGCTGGTGCATGATATGTAAACCTGAATCATCTATACTGACATATTCAACTTCGGAGAGCATATGAACACCCTGAGCAGTAAGATATGACCTATGAATCCAGCCGGTTGTTTTGCCAAGTTTACTTCCATGTTTTCCGGATGACCTTTTCAGCAAATAAATTTCTCTTTGGGGCTGTTCTTTAATATTGTTATAATGATCAGAAAACTCCAGCATGCCTTCCATATTCCAATCCCTGACAAATGCTTCCCACGCTTGATTCGGGGGGTTATTCTGCTTCAATAAAAATGTACAGACATCGATTCCAATACCTCCTGCACCAATGACTGCAACTTTATTGCCTGCCTTTCTGATACCTGAAAGTAACTCCGAATATAATATTATCTTTTGGTGATAGATTCCAGGTATTTCAGGTAGTGTTGGTACAGAGCCCGTAGCAATGACCCAGGCATCATGCTGACATGTTTCAACTGTAGATGCATCAATTTGGGCAGCAAGACGAATAGTAACACCCAAAGCCGGCAACTGATTTTGAAAATATCTGATTGTTTCTCCGTACTCTTCTTTTCCGGGAATATTTTTTGCGAGTAAGAACTGGCCGCCTATCGAGTGGTTTTTCTCATATATGGTCACTTCATGACCACGGCGTGCAGCCATTTCTGCAAATGCCAATCCTGCCGGTCCGGCACCAATGACACCAATTTTCTTGGCTTTGTCCGAAGGAATTACTGGCATGATTGTTTCATGGCATGCTCTTGGATTGACGAGACATGATGAAATTTTCAATTGAAATGTATGGTCCAGACAAGCCTGGTTGCAGGCTATACAAGTATTGATGAATTCAGGTTTCCCGGCAATTGTTTTACTGACAAATGCGGGGTCAGCCAAAAATGGTCTTGCCATCGAAACAAGATCTGCAAATGATTCGGCGATTATTTTTTCGGCAATTTCCGGATCATTGATTCTGTTCACTGCTATAAGTGGAATATCAATTTCCTGTTTTAGTTTTTTAGTAACCCACGCAAAAGCCATTCGCGGTACCACACTTGCTATTGTAGGGACTCTGGCTTCATGCCATCCTATTCCTGTATTGATTATATGAACACCATTGGATTTTAAAGCATGTGCCAGGCTGACTACTTCCTCCCAGGAACTTCCTCCTTCTACCAGGTCAAGCATCGAAAGCCTGAATATAATCAGAAAATCAGGACCCGTTGCCTGTTTAATCCGACGTACAATTTCCAGTGGAAATTTAATTCTGTTTTCATAACTCCCACCCCATGAATCAACTCTTTTATTTGTTCTTTGTGCAATAAATTGATTGATCAGATATCCTTCAGAACCCATTATCTCTACACCATCATAATTAGCCTGCATAGCAAGTTGGGCACAGCGTGCAAAATCAACCATGGTTTTTTCAATATCACTTTCAGTCATTTCCCGCGGCTTAAACACATTGATTGGTGCCTGAACAGCAGAAGGAGCCACAATTTCAGGATGATACCCGTATCGTCCTGTATGCAGGATCTGCATACAAATTTTTCCACCTTCATCGTGTACTGCATTAGTTACTTTTTTGTGCTCTTCTATCTGTGAAGTGTCAGAAAGCATAGCTCCTCCTCTTGCAACACACCCCTCTTTATTGGGTGCAATACCACCTGTTATGATTAATCCCACGCCATGCGCTGCACGTTCCCTGTAAAATTCAGCCAATCGGACAAATCCATCCGGTGTTTCTTCCAGATTGGTATGCATTGAACCCATTACAAATCTGTTACGAAGGGTTAAAAATCCGAGGTGCAGCGGAGAAAGTACATTGTTATAGTTGTTCATAAGATTCCATTTGTCATGTCACTTCATGCGTGACTTGCTTTCAACGACATCAAAAATTTTGCTGATTAAATAATCTTTTTTGTTTTTGAGCAAAAGATTCTTTAACTCCTGTTGTTGTCATTTTTATACTAAAGATATAAAATGAGCATGAGCATTACGCAGATTTGTCTGTTATTATTTTCTGGAATTGAGCAATAAAAAAAGCCATTAAATAATGGCTTTTACAAACTAATAAAAATTGATTTTTTGATATTATTTTACAATAAAAGGAACTGCGGTTATCTCTTTCCTGCTATAAATCACCAAATTAAAATATCCTGAACTGCCCACTGGCAAATGAACCTGATTATTCATTTCGCTTAAAGTTCCTGCCATCAAGCGTGTGCCATTAGCTCCGTAAATTTCAAATTTTGATTCTTTCCACCCTGTGTCCTTTAGTACGACATTCAGAATTCCCCCTGAAACAGGATTAGGGTATATTTGTATAAACTGAGACCAGCTGGTTTCCTGAGTGCCAGATGGGAAATCTCCATCTATATCAATTGAAAATTTTGTTGGCGGAACCCAACCACCTTCACCATCACGGACATCAAACACAAAAGAGTCCTCGCCTTCACTACTTCCACTATGCACATATCTGATTTTATCTTTATTGATATCATCCTGCGTAAATGTACTCCCAACTGTTAAAGCAGTATTATCCTTTGTTATAACGCCTGCAGCCGGTAATGATATAAGTGTGTAAAGTAGTTGTTCAGCAGTATTATTTACATCATTTGAAAGTAAAAGATTTGTACGGATATAGGGCTTATCTCCCGGCGGAATTTTCAATGTATCGTTGTTTACCAGAACCGGTGCTGCAACAGCTATATTGGAGCAGATTTCAAGATTAAATTCCTGTAATTTTCCACCTTCACCCGATACATCATCCTGGATAATCAATTTCCAGGCTCCTTTTGTATTTTCGCCATTGAAACCTGCAAGAGGAGCTTCAGGTCGATAAATTCTGGACGTATTTATCGGGCACTGAAAAAAATCAGGTGATTGATCATCAAGTCCTATATTGAAGTTTTTGGATGTTGAACATTTCTTATTCCACAACAGCACTTCCTTCCCTGAAGGAGATGCAAGTTTGACTATAAGATCTCCGTTTCGCTGGTGCTCTCCCCTAACCTTAGTGACGTTAACATCTTTTACTGTGCCATCTGTAATGACCTGCAATGAAGTCTCAATAACGGGCTTTCCAGATGCAGAAATATTGATAGACAAATCACCTGAGGCATATGACTGACAACTGAGTACCTCCGTTGAAAATGCATACACTTCAGACCAGTCGCCGCTGCCGCAGGAGTTGGACGACCTGACTCTCCAGTAATATATTTTAGCCTTATCCAGTATGATAGCAGATGTGAATGATGTATTTGACAAGGCTCTTTCAAAAATGAGAGAAGAAGGAGCAAAATCAGGACTTGTAGCCAATTGCACTGTGTACTGAAGGGCGTCAACTTTTGGCGACCAGGAAAAAGCCGGCAGCACCTGTCCTCCGATTAATCCGTTTGCCGGGCTTATACCTTCTATTCCGGATAAATCCGTTCCAGTAATTTGCAAATAAATTACCCTTTCCAAAGTATCTACCCCGGGAACAAAGGCCCTTACAATAATAGCTGCATTTTGGGTGCCGGTAACCTGACTCAGATCAAATCCTAATGTACTCTTTCCTCCCGGAAGCACCCTAAATGGTGAAAAACTGGCAGTTGCATTTTCAGGCAAACCTGAAACGACTTCAAAATAAACAGAATCCTGAAGTCCTGAAAGCCCTTCAGTGCTGAGAATGAATTCGGGAGCCATTGGCAAGCATACCGTTTCGCGTTCTTTATCCAGTTCCATGTATAAAGCTGGCGCTTGTGGTAACGTAATAATGGATGGCAATACCGAGGTAGATAAGAAAATATTGTCAGCAGCCTTGATGACAAAATTGGCTTTATTTGTAACATTGTTGGGAATAATCACCTCTGCAGAACCATCGTTTTCTGTTGGCCCGGTTAAAAGTATAAGATTGGAGTTTCCTGTCCTGAGCTCTTCATTTAAGGATAGGTAGATATTAACATTCTTACAATTAACAGGAGCTTTGTCGGTGCTGGCAACATCCCATTTAACTGCAATTTTTTGACCTACCTCAAATTTAGCATCTGTACGCGGAAAAGTAATTTTAAAGGGACCTGAATTGGCGGTTACGGCAAATTTCATTTCATCCCATACTGTTGCAATGGCTTCAGGGTGATTATCTCTGACTACACATCTGAATTTAAGCTCTCTCGAAGTAGTTGGCAGAACTTCGTCCTTCTGATTCAATTGATTTTTAAAAATTCTATCTTTTGATGGAAAAAATCTGGTAGGGTCAGAAACGGAGGGAAACGATCTGAATAAAGGTGCTGTTCCCACTGGTGTTCCCAGGGTGCTTTGAGGACCAAGATCATATTGCTCCCATCTGTATGTCAGCGCATTATTATCGGGATCTGATGCCAAAGCCGTCAATTCAAACGGAGTTCCTGCCGGAATGGTAAAACCGCCCTGCGGCACGGTCAGTTCAGGGTTTCTATTGCCGGTAATTACAACCTGGGCACAATTATAGGCATTTCCTCCGGGCGTAGTTTTATTGAAAATCTGTTCTAAAGATGCCACATGGAAGTAGGCGTCATTACCATTTTTGATATTATCGACACCACAAAGCCCTCCATAGGACATGATGGTGGAACCACTTCCGGGTTCGTAGGCTGTGCCGCTTGACACGTTTTCCTGGGAGCCTGCGCAACTGTTCATTGTATGAGATGCATCAAACTGGTGACCCACCTCATGTGCCATGATCGATGCCACTGCATATTCAAAGTTATTGTTGTTGAAGCAGGTAACACCTGCTCCCTTATTGCCCTGACAGGCTGAACCCAGTGCAGCGACACCTCCAACATCAAAACAAATGGATAAAACATGTCCAACATCATATGCTGATGCCCCTATTCGCTCTGTGAGGACGGACGTGTTTTGGCCAAGAATAGTTCTGCCCATATCCGACCCCGTGTAAGGATCGGTAGCAGGATCCAGATTGACAAGTTTATCATTATCTGCAATTAAAATAAATCTTATGGCCAGTTGATCCTCATAAATCTGAGTCAATCTGGTGACCATGGTGTTCATATCGGCTATACATTTGGCAACAGATCCTCTGATCTTGCCCCATTCTCCAGTGCAAGCCATGGCAAGTCTGTAGTTTCTGATTTCCACTTCATCTGCCTGCGACCTCATAAACGGCATAAAAGGGCGGGGGCCGGTTGCTGGTCCATCATTTAATCCACATAAGGGGACCCCTTTGTAAGGATCATTTTTATCATCCTTTACATAATATGCTATAAAATACGTTGCATTATCATCCACTACTGGGTCGAGATAAGCTATACCTTGGTTGGTTTTTACGGCTGCATGCCATCCGTAGGATGAGGCAGAAAGCCAGACTCTACTGTGTATATTTGTTAAACCTGTACCTTTAAAAGCATGAATTCCAGGATACTTTACAGAAAGTCCCTCCTCCATTACCGGAGCATAGCTTATTTGAAAATCCATGATTGTTCCTTCGGGGGAAGGTATTTGGATTATTTTATTGAAATTTTTATAATCCTGAGGATAATTTTTTGTTAGTTCCTGTACAAAATCCGGAGACATAAGTTTGTAGACCTCAAACTTTTCCGGCAATGAGTTTCTTTGTGATCTGAGTTCTGCCGGAATCTGATCAAAAGACATTTTCCTCCAGGTTTCCTGTGCATCAACTGACCATACGGATAAGGTCAAAAAAATAAATAAATATATTTTATAATTCATATTTAATATATTTTAAATCGTATATATATTATATTTTAATTAATTTGAAATTTTCTCTTCTATTTGAATGTAACAAGCTCAAGATATAAACCCCGGGAGTTACATTTTCAACTGTAATATTTTCATTTGGCGAGGTATTTCCGGAATTGATTATTTTGCCATTCAAATCTGACAGTATATAATTGACATTTCCTGAAATGGTACCGCCTGAAAAATAAATGCCTATCTGATTATAAAAAGGATTGGGATAGATATGAAACGCAGTTATGTTTTGCGCTTCATTATCTACTGAAGAGGACTGATCGATGATAATTTCGAATTCCGTGACAGGAATCCAGCCTCCCTGACCATCTGACACTGTAAAAGTAAAATTATCCCGAGAGGCCTGATTGCCAAGATGTTTATAAACCAGTTGTCCCTGATTGATGAGTGCCTGTGTAAACTGTCTTCCGGGTTCCAGAGGTTCTCCATTCAACAGAAGTAAGCCTGAAGATGGAACAGCGACCAGCGTGAAAATTAATTCGGAAGGAGTATTATTATTGTCATTCACCAGTAGTCCGGTTTCCTGTATAACCTTTGATTCCAGGGGTTTCAGCTGAACGGGATTTTTATTGACCAGAAACGGAGGGTCAAGTGTTATATTCGTGCAAATTTCCAATTCAAACTCATTGAATCTACCTCCTTCTCCGGGTACTTTATCTTCAATTCTCATTTTCCATATACCCTGTGAAGATTTACCGTGAAAAAAGCTCAATGGATTAACGGGTCTGTAAATACGCAACGTATTTATCGGGCATTGAAAAAAATCGGAAGATTCGTCATCAAGGCCTATATTGAACCCTTTTGAGGTAGAACATCTTTGTGACCAAAGCAGCAACTCTGTACCATCAGGTGCTTTCAGGATAGCCTGAACATCCCCTACTCTTTGGTGGTCACCCCGTACTTTTTTGATATTAATATCATTTATAACAACATTTTGTGGTACTATCAGGGAACCTTCAACTGAGGGAGTTCCTGATCCGGAGATATTTAAAGACAATTCGCCTGAACCAGCTGTAAAGCAAGAAGATGCTTCTGTATTGAAGGCTCTTACATCGAGCCAGGATCCATTTCTACAGTTATTTGAAGATCGCACCCTCCAGTAATAAATGGTGGATTTATCAAGAATTTTGGTAGAAAGGAAGAAAGTGTCTGCTGTTTCGCGGGTAATAACCATGTCCTGTGCCCTAAACCCCGGATTTTTAGCAAGTTGAAATTCATATTTTACAGCATCTTTTTTGGAAGACCAAACAAACTTCTGAAGTGAAGAAGCTCCGGATAGCCCATTTTCAGGACTAAAACCCTGCAGATTATCCAGATCGGTGCCTGTGAGACTCAGGTATAATTTTCTTTCCAGCGTGTCAATGCCTTCTGCATAAGATCTGACGACAATGGTGTAACTATTTGTTCCACGTACCTGATCGAGATTAAGTGTAAGAATCGTATTCTGCCCCGCATTGATCTGAGGAGCGGAAAAAGTTGCAATCGCACCATCAGGAAGTCCGGAAATGACTTCAAAATTTACAGGCACATCTATGCCTCCAAATCCTTCCGTAATAAATTCGAAGGAAACCGGATCCGGCAGACAGGTTGCTTTGACATTGTCATTTACCTGCATGAAGAATGCTGGTTCTGTTGGTGCCGAAATTGTAGAAGGCAATATTCCGGAGGTCAGAAAAATATTATCTGCAGCCTTTATCACAAAACGTACTCTTGTACTAATAATATTAGGTATAATAACATCTTCAGAGCCATCATTGTCAACATTCAGCGCCAGCGGTATGAGATTTGGAAAACCGGTTCTTAATTCTCCGTCCACAGACACATAAATATTTACGCGCTTGCAATTTACGGGTGCTTTATCTGTATTGGCAACATCCCAGGTAACTGCAATTTTCTGACCAACCTTCAACTTGGCATCCAGTCGAGGATACGTTATTTTGAATGGTCCTGCAGCATCGGTAACATTAAACCTGACCTGATCCCAGTTGGCAGCACCACCCATTGGGTGATTGTCCCTTACCGTGCATCTAAAATTGAACTGGCGGGAATAGGTAGGCATTAGTTCATCGATTTCAGTCAACCGATTTGCAATAATACGGGACTCATTTGGGAAAAATCGTGTCGGATTGGGTCTTGGCCTTATCGATCTGAAAACCGGCACATTTCCTACAGGGGCTCCCAACGGATTACTTCCTCCATTGTCATATTGTTCCCACACATAAGTAAGGGAGTCTTTTTCCAGGTCTGCTGCATTTGCGGTGAGTTCAAAAGGTGTTGAAACAGGAATAAAAAATCCATCATTTAATGGTATTGTAATATCAGGAACTGTATTCCCTATATCCACTTTTTCAGCACAAATAAATGCATCCGACTGTTCCCAGTTGGTATAGCTCAACATTTGATCAAGTGAAGCAACGTGATAATAGTCATCATTATTTGAAACGAGATTGTCAGAACCACATCCGCCCGCGTATGACATGATGGTAGAACCACTTCCCGGCTCATAGGCTGTGCCCAAGGCCAGCTGATCTGTTTCTCCGCATCTGTTAAAGGTATGGCTGGCTGACATCTGATGTCCCATTTCGTGTGACAAAACTCTTGTCACAATACTTTCGATATTATTGTTGTTATGACATGTCACACCTGCACCTTTTCCTCCTGAGCATATAGAACCCAGACTTGCAATACCTCCGACATCAAAACAGCGGGATAAAACATGACCTATGTCATAAAAATTTGAGCCAATACGTTGATTCAGCACGCCTGTATTCTGACCAATCAACTGCCTTCCCTGATCTGTGCTGGTAAAAGGATCCTCAGCGGACGTCAGAAATATGACCCTGTCGTTTTTTTCAACAAGCACCATTCTAACTGCGAGTTCTCTCTCATATATCAGGTTGGCTCTATTTACCATGGTATTCATGTCGGCAAGGCACTTTTCCAGCGTACCTCTTGATGCTGCCCATGTTGATGTGCAAGACATTGCCAGTCTGTAGACTCTCAGGAAATTTGGTGCTGTGCCATTTCTTGAAAAACCGAATTTTAACGCTGGTCTGTTCTGATCAGTCGAATGATCTGCACCGCACAGAGGCATACCTTCATATGCATCAGATTGATAGTCATCCGTATAATATGCTATATAATGCCCATCATTGTCCCTGTTGACTGGATCAATCTGAATCATTCCATCTTCTGTAGCAATAAGTCCATGAAAGCCATACGGACCGATATCAAACCTAATGATATGTAGTGGATTTTTTACAGAAACTCCCTTGAATGACTTGATAGAAGGATAGCGCAACCGAATTCCTTCTTCCATGACGCTGGATTCCATTACACGATAATGTTCTATATTCCCGTCTGGCAACGGAACGGGAATTTCTTTACCCTGGGTAAAATTTAAAGATGTTGTAGACCTTAAATCTTCTACCGGAGCCTGAGAAATCAAATCCAGCAAGGGAGTTGCCTGTAGCTTGTAGAAGGCATGTTTATCGCCGTCCAGATGTTCTGCCCAAGCTTTTCTACTTTCTACCTGAAAAGACCTTGCAGGCATCCATATATCCTGACCATACCCTAAAACACTTATACATAATATGAAAAATGAAAAAGATATTCTTGCTGTGTGCATCGTTTGAAACTTTATAATTTAACCTTTAAACAATCAAAACCGAAATTTAATTCCAAAACACATAAACTCTTAAGCGATTATATGCAAAGATACCAAAATATAAACAGATTCATAAATGGGTTTGCAATAATACGACAAGACAATAACTTCTCTGTCAATAAAAATAGGTATTTTTGCAGTCTTATAATTTTTACATGGCATTTTTTTCAAAACCACGAACTCCAAACAGCAATCAGCCCGAAGATGAGCGCGAAATGGGTTTTCTTGACCATTTGGAAGAATTGCGCTGGCATGTCATTCGGGCAGGCATAGCGATTGTTTTGTTTGCCATACTGGGACTGGTTTTTCAACAGGAAATCTTCGAACATATCATCTTCGCTCCCAAGCATGATGACTTTATAACTTATCGAATATTTTGTGCGATTTCAGAAGCTACCTGCTTTAGTCCTCCTGAATTGCCGTTGATAACGCGAGAACTTGGGGAACAATTTTTTACTGGTATAACGGTTTCCCTCTATATGGGATTTATTGCCTCTTTTCCATACGTTTTTTATGAGTTCTGGAAATTTATCAAACCCGGACTCTATGAAACTGAGCGCAAAGTTGCGGGAGGACTTGTATTTGTAACTTCGTTTCTTTTTACTGCTGGTGTATTGTTTGGATATTATATCATTGCACCCTTCGCCATAACGTGGCTAGGCAGTTATACTGTAGGCGCTGATGCTGTCAACAGTCCCACATTGTCCTCCTATGTCAATTTTCTTACTATGTTTACCATTCCTACGGGGCTGGCATTTGAACTACCCATTGTGGTTTACTTTCTGACAAAACTGGGTATCGTAGGACCAAACATCATGAAGAAGTACAGAAGACATGCATTTCTGATCATTTTCATTGTAGCTGCTATAATTACGCCACCGGATGCATTAACCCAGGTGCTAATAGGAATTCCGGTTTACATTCTGTATGAAATAAGCATATTAATTGCGGCGAGAGTGGTAAAGCAAAAAGAAGAAAATACATGATGCAAAGAGTGTCTTCCAACATCACCCTGTTTTTAAAATTATTTTTACCAACATTCTGGGTCACATTCTTTGGGTTATTGACAGCTTTCACCTGGGTGTATGATGCAAGTGATATGTTATTGCTATCCAACCCCATATTCAGATTTGGAATAACGGTTTTTTACATTACTTTTTTACTCATCATATATTTTACACTGGTTCCTCTTAAACGGGTTGAAATCGGCCCTTCATATTACCATGCAAGTAACTACATAAAACAATACCGGCTTTTATACGAGGATTTAGAAAAGGTACATATTGTTCACCTTGGCAGGTTTAGCCTTATTGAATTCAAGTTAAAGGGAAGGAGTAGTTTTGGAACAAAAATAAGATTTTTGGCAAACCGCTATTTGTGGGATCAATGTATGGTATCCAATCCTCACGTTACTGAAATCATTGTCAGGTTACAATCAAATTAATGCATATCTGATTTTTTCCAGAGCACTGTGATGATATAACCTGAAACCAAGGCTATAGAAAGGGTGATAAAAACATTTGTAGTTTGTCCATAGATCAGGTATCCTGTACCAAATAACAAACTATAAATCAGTAAGCTACCAAAAACCATCAGTAAAATACCATTGGTAAGTGTTGATTGCTTAATAGAAACTTCCTTAAGTTGTCCCAAATTCCTGGCATAATCAACCACAGGTTTCCAGCCATTTCCTTGTGGCTGAATGAGGTTGTAAAACCTTACCAACGTAGGCATATCGGTAGGCTTTGTTATCATAGTAGCAACAACCCAGCAAACTGTAGTCAGAAAAATGCCTGTTATCATCTTTTCATTTGCCGACATAGAATCTTTAACCACAAATTCGAAAATAACTGCCCAGAAAAAAGAAGCAAACATAGCTACCAGTTCACTCACCGCATTTATGCGCCACCAGAACCATCGAAGAATAAACAATAGTCCGGTACCTGCACCAACCTGGAGAAGGATATTAAAAGCCTGCAATGCACTGGTCAGGCCAAGTGCAAATAATGATGCAATTAACATCAGAAAGACAGTAGAAATACGTCCAACAATGATTAACTCTTTTTGACTAGCTTCGGGCTTGACAAATCGCTGGTAAAAATCATTGACTACGTAAGAGCTCCCCCAATTGAGGTGCGTGCTTATAGTAGACATCAAGGCAGCCAAAAGCGAAGCAATGACGATGCCTAATAATCCGGATGGAAGTAATGAGAGCATGGCGGGAAATGCCAAATCATGGCCGACAAAAGAACTTTCAATATTAGGAAATTGTCTGGCGATAGAAGGCAGGTCAGGAAAAAAAATCATAGATGCAAGGGCAATTAATATCCACGGCCATGGTCTTAGGGCATAGTGAGCCACATTGAAAAGTAAAGTCGCCCATACTGCCTCTTTTTCATCTCTGGCAGAAAGCATACGCTGGGCTATATAACCACCGCCGCCAGGTTCAGCGCCGGGATACCATACGCTCCACCATTGTACAGCCACAGGAATAATAAAAATTCCCAAAAGTGTATTTAATCCAGTTCCACTGAAATCATCCATCGTCGGAACCATTCGGAGCTTACCCTGAATTTCGGGACGTTGCAACAAAGATTCCAACCCACCGATTTCGGGTAGGTTCAATATATAAACGCATGCCCAAACCATGCCAAACATGGCCAGCGCAAACTGAAAAAAATCTGTGTAAATAACCCCTTTAAACCCGCCAACTGAGGAGTAAATTACTGTAATGACCGAAACCAGTAATACTGTTTCAAGAGCACTGTAGCCCATGAGAATTCCGCTTATTTTAATACCCGCAAGCATTACCGTAGCCATTATCATAACATTAAAAAACACTCCCAGATAGATAGCTCTAAACCCCCTCAGAAACCTTGCCTGTTTGCCACTATAGCGCAACTCATAAAACTCAAGATCTGTCGTAATTCCAGATCGTCTCCACAATCTGGCGTACAAAAATACAGTGAGCATTCCGGTCAATAAAAATGCCCACCAGACCCAGTTGCCCATAACACCATTATTGCGAACAATATCGGTAACCAGATTTGGTGTGTCGGCTGAAAATGTTGTAGCAACCATGGATACTCCAATAAGCCACCATGACATGTGCCTTCCGCCCAAGAAGTAATCTGTAGTGGTCTGATTCTTTTTTGAGGAAAGAAATATTCCTATCAAAATTGTAATTCCAAAAAAGGCTGCAATAATTGCCCAATCCAGAGCGGTAAGATTCATGACTTAATGACTTTGATCAAATCAAAGGTAATTAATCATTCCATGATTTAAAAAAATATACAAAAATTTTACACCTTTACCAACAACTGGCAAGGAGTAACCCTCTAGTCTTTGAGGATATTTCTGCTTATGACCAGTTTTTGAATCTCAGAAGTACCTTCTCCGATGGTACATAGTTTGGAATCCCTGTAAAATTTTTCCACCGGAAAATCCTTGGTATACCCATATCCTCCGAAGATCTGGATTGCATCTGTAGCTATTTGCACACATATTTCTGATGCATAATATTTAGCCATAGCAGAAGGGTTTGTCACTTTTTGTCCTTCATCCTTAAGAAATCCCGCTTTACGGGTTAGTAACTCTGCTGCCTGAATTTTTGTTTGCATATCTGCAAGTTTAAAGGAAATTGCCTGAAACTCAGCTATAGGTTTACCAAACTGTTGTCGAGATTTAGCATAATTAACAGAAGCTTCATAAGCTCCCTTTGCTATCCCAAGTGATAAAGCGGCTATACTAATTCTTCCTCCGTCCAGAATTTTCATGGCCTGCTGAAAACCTTCCCCGGGCTTTCCAAGCATTTGAGATTTGTGAATTCTGCAATTGTCAAAAATCAATTCTGCAGTTTCGGAAGCACGCATACCAAGTTTATTCTCCTTTTTGCCAGCGGAAAATCCGGGTGTACCACGCTCAACAATAAATGCACTGATACCTCTACTGTCGAGTAAATCTCCTGTTCTAACAAGCACTACTGCAACATCTCCGGATTTGCCATGCGTTATCCAGTTTTTTGTACCATTGATGACAAAATAATCTTCATCTTCAACTGCAACACATTGCATGCGCATTGCATCTGATCCCGTATTGGCTTCAGTCAGACCCCAGGCACCTATCCATTGTCCGGAAGCCAGAAGAGGCAAATATTTATGCTTTTGCTCTTCGCTTCCAAATGCAAGGATATGCCCTGTACACAAACTGTTATGGGCGGCAACACTCAATCCTACCGAGCCGCAAACCTTGGCAATTTCGCCAATGATAGTTATGTACTCCTGATACCCAAGTCCTGACCCGCCATATGATTCAGGCACCAGCACACCAAGAAAGCCGTACTTACCCATCTCCCTCATAACTTCGACAGGGAAATACTGGGATTCATCCCATTCCATCACATGGGGTAAAATATTGTTTCTTGCAAAATCTGCTGCGGAAGCTTCAATCATGGAAAGTCTTTCCAATCGTTCACCATTCATCATAAATATTCAATTTATTAAACCTTCAAATGATTGAAATTATATAATCCCTAATCCTTAATGGCTACACCATCTGCCATAAAGCGCAACCTGATTTCAGGATTTATAATGGCATCAATTTCTGTCTGAGATTTTCCGGCATCTTCTGCATAATGTTTTAAATCATCGACAGGAAT